>JACDJC010000361.1_pt1 | contig 56247 bp, 56 predicted proteins | sample 7454191 | NCBI WGS metagenome assembly JACDJC01 (sample SAMN14253291, study PRJNA609438) | sludge metagenome | isolation source: sludge after 25d culture with pyrite and EDTA | collected 2018-12-20 | reverse complement strand
CATCGCCGTCAGCCTGCCCAACAAGGCCCGCGCCCTCGGCGGCCTGCTGCACAAAATCAACGACGCCGGCGGCTATATCGCCACCGTCGTCTCTCCCGTCTCTCACATGGGCAGCCCGCAGCGCGTCGCTATCGTGCGTTATGCCGCGGACAGCCCCCAGGAAGTGGATGAAAAACTGCGCCAGGATGGCTACACGCTGCTCTCGGAAAAACTGGCACGGCCGTGATATTCCGGCCACACTCCGCCTCCATTGAGGCAGCATCCATTACAGCAGAAAGGGCTTGGTCATACCTTGTCCCACGTTTAGAATAGGGTTTTTATGTCGACAGAAAAAGCACAACAGGCCGAGGAGATCGGTCGCTGGATGGAGCAACAGGACAAGTTTGCCCGGTTGCTGGATATCCAACTGGAAGCGGCTCGCCCCGGTTACGCCCGCGCATCACTCACTGTACGCCCGGACATGCTGAACGCGGTCAAGGTCACCCAGGGCGGCGTCACCTTTACCCTGGCCGATTTCGCCTTCGCGGTGGCCTCCAATTCCCACGGCACCACCTCGCTCGCCCTGTCGACACAGCTCAGCTTTCCCGGTTCCAGCCGCGAGGGCGACCGCCTGGTCGCCGAGGCCCGGGAAGAGAACTCGACCCGACGCACCGGTCTCTATACTGTAGAAGTGAAGACCGGCGAGGGCCAATTGGTAGGCCTGTTCAGCGGCACGGTGTTCCGCCGATCCGACAAGATCGCGGAATGGATGGGAAATAATTCAGATACCGGGAGATAAGCGATGATACTGCATTCCGATTTTGAAACCCTGCCGAGGGAAGAGCTGGAGGCACTTCAGCTGAAGCGCCTGAAGGCCACGGTGGAGCGCTGTTATCACACGGTCAAATTTTATCGGAACGCGATGGATGAGCTGGGCGTCAAGCCCGAGCACATCCGGCAGTTGAGTGACGTTCGCCACCTCCCCTACACCAAGAAAGAGCACCTGCGGGAGAACTACCCGTTCGGGCTGTTCGCCGTCCCCACCGAACAGGTGGTACGGGTGCACGCCTCCTCCGGCACCACCGGTAAACCCACCGTGGTGGGTTACACCAAACGGGACATCCGCACCTGGGGCCAGCTGGTGGCCCGCTGCCTCTCTGCCGCCGGCCTGCACCCGGGCGACCGGCTGCATAACGCCTACGGCTACGGCCTGTTCACCGGTGGTCTGGGACTGCATTACGGCGGCGAGGAGTTGGGGGTGATGGTCACTCCGATGTCCGGCGGCCAGACCCAGAAGCAGCTGATGCTGCTGCAGGATTTCGCCCCCACCGCCATCAGCTGCACCCCCTCCTACGCCCTGAACCTGGCCGAAGCCGCCGAGGAGATGGGCATCAATATCCGCAAGCTGCCGCTGCGGGTGGGCATCCATGGCGCCGAACCCTGGACCGAGGAGATGCGCTATGAACTGGAGTCCCGCCTGGGCATCGACTGTGTCGACATCTACGGCCTCTCCGAGGTGATGGGGCCGGGCATCGGCAATGAATGTGTCGAGGCCAAGAACGGCCTGCACATCTGGGAAGACCACTTCCTGGTGGAGTGCGTTGACGTGAATACCGGTAAGCCGATCCCCTATGGCGAGGTAGGCGAGATCGTCTTCACCTCCCTGACCAAGGAGGCGTTTCCGATCATCCGCTACCGCACCCGGGATATCTCGGTGCTGGACAAGGCGCCCTGCAAATGCGGCCGCACCCACGTACGCATGCAGCGCATCACCGGACGCAGCGACGACATGCTGATCATCCGCGGCGTCAACGTCTACCCGACCCAGGTGGAGGCGGTGCTGATGCAGAGCGAGACCCTGTCGCCGTTCTATCAGATCGAACTGTTCCGCGAGGGCAGCATGGATACCATGGTGGTCAACGTGGAGGGCAGCCCGCCGCTCATGGAGCAGCCGCAGGAGGCCAGGGACCGCACCGCCGCCAAGGTGGTGCGTGATATCAAGGACTTCATCGGTGTCTCCTGCAAGGTGGTGATCAAGGACGTGGGCGAGGTGCCCCGCTCCGAGGGTAAGGCGGTGCGGGTGATCGACCACCGCAAGAAGAAGTAACCCGGGGACCAGGATCTACGTCGAACCCGGCACACAGGGCTGGCACATAGACAACAGTAACAGCTTCCCGCAGCTTGGCGGGGTAGCGCGATTTGATAGAGTCAGAGGTGAATATTGTGAGCGCAGTCCCCCCCTTGGCCGGTTCCAACCGGCGCTTCATGTCGGGAAACGAGGCCGTGGCACGCGGCGCCTGGGAGGCGGGCTGTAATCTCGCGGCCGCCTATCCCGGAACCCCGTCAACCGAAATCCTGGAGTTTGCCGCCCACTATCCGGAGATGTACACCGAGTGGTCGGTGAACGAAAAGGTCTCCCTGGAAGTGGCCATCGGCGCCTCCCTGGCGGGCAGCCGGGCATTCTGCGCCATGAAGCATGTGGGCCTGAATGTCGCCTCGGACGCGCTGATGAGTCAGACCCTGGCCGGGGTCGGCGCCGGCCTGGTGATCGTGGTGGCCGACGACGTGGGCCTCTCCTCCTCACAGAACGAGCAGGACTCCCGCTTCTGGGGCCGCTTTGCCCATGTGCCGGTGCTGGAACCGGCCGATGCCCAGGAGGCCTACGAATATACCCAGCGGGCGTTCGAGCTCTCCGAACAGTTCAACACCCCGGTGATCCTGCGTCTCACCACCCGCATCTGCCACGTCAAGGGGGTGGTCACTTTCGGTGAGCGTCGCGAGCACGAGGGTGCCATCGGCTTTGTCAAGGATCCCGGTCGCCTGATCATGACCCCCGGCGTGGCGAGAAAACGCCTGCCGATGATGTTCGAGCGCGAGACGGAAATCCAGCGCCACAGCGAATCCAGCAACCTGAACATCATCATGGACGGCAGTGACAAACGCATCGGATTTGTCACTTCGGGTCCCACTTACATGCATGTCAGAGAGGCGTTTCCGCAAGCTCCACTGATCAAACTGGGGCTCAGCTATCCTGTTCCCTTCGACAAAATCCGTGAACTGGCGGGTCAGGTCGATCAGTTGGTGGTGGTGGAAGAGGTGGAACCGATCCTGGAGACCGAACTGAAGGCCGCCGGCATCGCCCTGCTGGGCAAGGAGATCCTGCCGCGCATCGGCGAACTGTCACCCAACGTACTGCGTCCGGCCATTGCCCGACTGCTGGGCGAGGCGGTGCCGGAAACGGCGCCGGTCAGGGCACCGATCGAGATCAAGCCACCCGCGCCACGCATCGACCCGGCCGCCGGCATCAACGTCTTTCCGCGTCCGCCCACCATGTGCGTGGCCTGTCCCCATCTGGGCATCTACTATTGCCTGTCGAAGATCCGCAACACCATCATCTCGGGCGATATCGGCTGCTATACCCTGGGCGCCGGACACCCCTGGAACGCCCTCGACACCACCGTCTGCATGGGCGCCTCCATGGGCATCGCCCACGGCCTGGACAAGGGCCGGGTCGAGGCCGACAAGGACAAGAAAATCATCGCCGTGATCGGCGACTCCACCTTCATGCACATGGGCATGCAGGGGCTGCTCGACATCACCTACAACAACGGCAACGTCACCATCCTGCTGCTGGACAACCGCGCGGTCGGCATGACCGGCGGCCAGGACAATCCGGCCAGCGGTCGCGACATTCACGGCAACGAATCATCGAAAGTCGATTTCCGCAAGCTGTGCGAGGCGCTGGGGGTGAAACCGGAGCGGATTCACGAAGTAAATCCTTACGAACTGCCGACCCTGTTCACCGCACTGCGGGACGAGGTGAAGATCCCCGAGCCCTCGGTCATCATCACCAACCAGCCCTGCGTGCTGATCGACTACTACGGCGCCCAGCCGCCCCTGACGGTGGATGACGCCAAGTGCACCGGCTGCGGCAACTGCCTGGATATCGGCTGCCCGGCGATCCTGGTCACCCGGCGCGAGACCGTGATCAAACCAAACGGCAGCGAGAAGGAGCTGGCTTTCGTCAAGATCGAGAGCGGCGCCTGCACCGGCTGTAATCTCTGCCCCAAGACCTGTGGCCCGGACGCCATCCTGCCACTGGCCGACTATATCCGGCAGTGACACGAACTCCGGCGAAGCATTCACTTATCAGCATCGAGAGCCTATTGTGAGCGAAAACAAAATCACCAATATCCTGGTCGCCGGCATCGGCGGCCAGGGCGTCATGACCGCCGCCGAAGTCCTCTCCCAGACGGCCCTGTCACAGGGCTTCGATGTGAAGAAGACCGAGGTGGCGGGCATGGCCCAGCGCGGCGGCGTGGTCACCTCCCATGTACGCTTCGGTACCCAGGTGCTGTCCCCCGCCATCCCCCCCGGTGAAGCGGATATCCTGGTCGGCTTCGAGCCGGCGGAGGCGCTGCGCTGGGTCAGCCATCTGCGTCCCAGCGGGGTCGCCATGATCAACACCACCCGTCAGGAGCCCCCGGTAGTGAGTCTCGGGCTGTACGACTATCCGGCCGACCCGATCGCCGAGATTGCCGCCACCGGCATCGAATACCACGCCTTCGACGCCGGGGCCATCGCCCGCGATCTGGGCAATTTCAAGCTGGTGAATACCGTGATGCTGGGGGCCATCTCGGAACTGCTGCCGTTTCCCGCCGCGGCGCTGAAAAACGAGATTCTGGACCGTTTTCGGGGCCGCAAGCCGGAACTGGTGGAGATCAACGAAAAGGCCTTTGAACTGGGCCGGCTGGCCAGCGCGGCGCATTAGGAGATGTCTGATCAATCTCCATCATTGTGAATAACCGCAAAGGACGCCAAGCTGGTTGCGTTGTATCGGATTGATAATTCAGTCCATAAGCCAGTCGTCTGTATCTCCTTGGCGCGCCTTCGCGATCTTTGCGGTTCAGACTTCTCTTCCGAATCCCCGGGTGGCGCGTAGGTTGGGATGAGCGGAGCGGATCCCAATGCATACCGGCCCGTACAGACACCGCCCCACTCCCCAAGCAGTTCGATTTCCGCTATGCTGGCCGGTGAAATGAACCGGTCGCGCAGCATCCGCACCCATCCGCTCCACCTGAACCCCGAGTCACATAAATGAACCACTGGCACCCCGCCTCCTGGCAGCAGAAACCGGCCAAGCAACAGGCCAACTACCCCTCAGCCGAAGCGCTCAACAGCACCCTGAAGCAGCTCTCCCTGCTACCGCCCCTGGTCACCTCCTGGGAGATCGAGGCGCTGAAGAGTCAACTCGCGGCGGCGGCCCGGGGCGAGGCGTTCCTGCTGCAGGGTGGCGACTGCGCGGAAAACTTCAGTGACTGCAACTCACAGATTGTTACCAACAAACTGAAAATCCTGCTGCAGATGAGCCTGCTGCTGATCCATGGACTGAACAAACCGGTCATCCGGGTCGGACGTATTGCCGGACAGTTCGCCAAGCCGCGCTCCGCCGATACCGAGACCATCGGCGGCGTTACCCTGCCCAGCTACCGGGGCGACCTGATCAACGGCCCGGAGTTTACCCCGGAAGCCAGGACTCCTGACCCGGTTCGATTGCTGCGCGGTTATGGACGGGCAGCCATGACCCTGAATTTTATCCGTGCCCTGTCAGACTGCGGCTTTGCCGACCTGCACCACCCGGAGAATTGGGATCTGGATTTTATGAGTCACTCCCCGCTGGCCGAGGAGTACCACCAGGTGGTGGCCGAGCTGTCCCACTCGCTCCAATTCATGGAGACCCTGGGCGGTGCCAGAAACAGCGAACTCAACCGGGTGCAGTTTTTCACCAGCCATGAAGGGCTGCATCTGCATTACGAGCAGTCTCTGACCCGTCAGGTTCCCAACCGCAGCGGTTATTACAACCTGACCACCCATCTGCCCTGGATCGGTTTTCGTACCGCCGCCACCACCGACGCCCATATCGAGTACTTCAGCGGCATCCAGAATCCGGTCGGCGTCAAGGTAGGACCCGGCATGTCGGCGCAATGGATCGAGGAACTGGTCGAACGGCTGAACCCGGACAACCAGGAGGGCAAGCTGCTGTTTATCCACCGCTTCGGTGTGGACAAGATCGCCGACGGCCTGCCGCAGCTGATCCAGGCAGTCAAGCGGACCGGCCGTCACGTGCTCTGGGTCAGCGACCCGATGCACGGCAACACCGAATCGACCCGCAACGGCTACAAGACCCGACGCTTCGACAACATCCTCTCCGAGCTGGAGCAGGCGATCGACATCCACCAGCGCGAGGGCAGTATCCTGGGCGGCGTCCACTTCGAACTGACCGGAGATGACGTGACCGAATGCATCGGCGGCGCACGTGGCCTGGATGAAGCGGGACTGCAGCGGGCCTACAAGACCCAGGTGGACCCGCGCCTCAACTATGAACAGGCCCTGGAGATGGCGCTGGCCATTACCCGCAAGCTGGGGCGCGCGTAGGGGCAGGTCCCGCGGCATAACGCCATCCCTGGACAAAGCCGCTCCCGGCCATCCATGGCCTCCGCGACATAATTCCATCCCTGGACAAAAAAACAGGTCGCGTTGCGAATTCGCAATGCGGCCGGTTGCTGCTCCGTGATCAAATCCGTCCCATGGTCAGGGTGGTGACCAAAGGCAGTACCGAAGTAGCGCGACCGCCCTGATCAACTCCTCCTTTTGGATTAAGGCCGCAATCTCCTTGCGGCCTCTTTTTTTTATCCGTCCGGCCTCACTAACGTCTCAGCCCGATTACTTTATAAATCTCCCGCAGAGACGCAACGAAAACACGGACTGATATCCATATATCGCAGATCCCGGAGCGGCGGGTACCTGTGGCTGATGCAAAACCCCTAATCTTTTCAGAACCTTCGCGTACTTTGCGGCATTACGAGAATAATCTGGCTCAGGATCTGATCCGGGCCGGCAATACATCCTTCAGTTTCCCGGCCATACCACGCAGCAGCTTTTCGGTCGCCTCCCAGTCAATGCAGGCATCGGTCACAGAGACACCGTATTTGAGCTGGCTGAGATCCGCCGGAATCGACTGATTGCCGAACGCCAGGTTACTCTCCAGCATCAGTCCGGTAATCGATTTGTTACCTTCGATCACCTGGTTGATGACGTTCTCCGCCACCAGCGGCTGCAGCTCCGGTTTCTTGCTGGAGTTGCCGTGACTGCAGTCGATCATGATATTTTCCGGTAGCCCCGCCTTGCGCAACGCCTCTTCACACAGCGCCACATTGACCGAGTCATAGTTGGGCCCACCGTTGCCGCCACGCAGGATCACATGGCCGCAGACATTGCCCTTGGTCTGGATCACTGTCACCTGGCCTTTCTGATTGATGCCCAGAAAACTGTGGGGATTGGCCACCGACTCCAGGGCATTGATGGCTACTGCCAGGCCGCCATCCGTGCCGTTCTTGAAGCCCACCGGCATGGAGAGTCCGGAGGCCATCTCACGATGAGTCTGGGACTCGGTGGTGCGCGCGCCAATCGCCGCCCAGGCGAACAGGTCTCCCAGGTACTGGGGATTGAACGGGTCCAGCGCCTCGGTCGCTACCGGCAGTCCCAGTTCGGCCAGCCACACCAGCAGCTCGCGTGCCTTGTGCAGCCCCTCTTCGATATGGAAGCTGTCGTCCATGCGCGGATCATTGATCAGCCCCTTCCAGCCCACGGTGGTGCGGGGCTTCTCAAAATAGATGCGCATAACGATAAACAGAGTCTCCGCCAACTCATCATGCAGCTTCTTCAACCGCAGGGCGTACTCCTTGGCCGCGTCCACGTCGTGAATGGAGCAGGGACCGGTCACCACCAGCAGGCGGTGGTCCTCCTTGTTGAGAATCCGCTTGATGGTCTGCCGCGCCTCGATGACGTTGCGCTCCCCCGCGCTGGACAGAGGCAGACGACGTTTCAGATCCACGGGTGAGATCAGCACGCGCTCGGCGAGCAGATTGGTATTGGTCAGGCTGTCTTGGAACATTGAGGTGCTCGGTTGTACAAAAAGGTTCTGCAGAATAGGAGATTCCCCGTGCTTTTGCCACCTCTGAACGGGACAATCTGCTGCAGATGCAGCAAACAGGCACTATAGTGTCGATTTCCACCTTCTGGCGGCCCGCATGCGGAACTATAGCGCCGCTCGGGGCGGCAGCCACTTCAGCGCTCCATCACATCCACCACCCGGCCGCCGGTGATCTGCTTGAGTTGTTCAAAAGTGAGCGGCACCCCGGAGGCGTCGTTGCCCGCCGCCGGATAGACCAGCGGGTATCCGGCCAGACCGATATCCAGCAGCGTCTCCACCCCCTCGACACCGAACGGACAGACGCCACCGGGACGGAAGCCGGTGACCGCCTCGGTCTCCTCCACCCGGGCCATGCGCACCTTGGTGCCGGTTTCGCCTTTCATTTTTTTATTGCAGACCCTGAGGTCACCGGGACAGACCACCAGGTAGAAGCAGTCATTTTTGCCCTTGAAAAGCATCGATTTGGCGATCTGGCCCACCGCCACACCGATACGCTGTGCCGCCAGTTCGGAGGTGGGGGTACTGCCCGGTTCGAACTCCAGCGCCTTGAGGCCGTGGATTTTCAAAATGTCACTGACTCTGTCCGGTATCACGGTCGCTTCATCCGCTCCTGTTGTTGTACAAACACTATCAGTTCCGGAAAGAACTGCCTGAAATCCTGCGCCAGTTCAGGATAGTGCCGGCGCACATCTTCCATTGCCCCAGCCAGCCGGTTTGGTTGCCGCATGCGCTGCGACATGCGCTGGTAAACCTGCCCGATCACCTCAAACTCCGCATAGGAGCCGAGCCAGTCCTCCCGCTGCATGCGCGGCACCAGAGCACTCAATTGTGCCGGCAGGTCATTCCGTCGCCGGTCCAGGAGCCGGTAAATATCCTGGATGAAACTTTGCCGGTCCTGCCCGCTGAACTCAGACCAGTAACTGCTGAGAAAATGGTCATACAGTATATCAAGGATGATGCCGCTGTAGCGCCGGTAGGGGGCGGCTATACGCCGTCTGCTCTGTATGACCCAGGAGTTGTCATCGGTAAAGCGGTCCACCTGACGGTGCAGGGCGATCCCCCACATCACCCCTGGAGGATAGTCCTTGGCCAGGGTCTGCAGGCGTCCGCGGGTGAAGTCGGCGATCAGACTGCCGAGTCGTTCGTCCGGATCCTCGGATGCCAGAAACAGATGCGCAAGATAGTTCACCGCCCAACCCGGCCGATCAACGGTAAAGTACAGAGAGCAGCTGTTCCACCACGCTCTCAAGCTCCTTTCTAGGCGGTCGGGTCTGGCCATAGAGGCGCAACCCCCGCACACCCACCAACAGAAAACGCGCCAGGGCGGCCGGATCTTTCTCCTTCGCCAGCTCACCGCTGGCCTGGGCAGCGACCAACGCATGCTGAAACTGCCGCTCATGACTGCGGAACATCTCACCCAGGCGCCTGGCCAGCGCCTCGTCCTCCGCCTCTTCCGCCAGTTCGGTGGCGGTATTGATCATCAGGCAGCCCTTGATGGAGCTTTCATCCCCGATCTGATCCAGTAGCTGGCCAAAGAAACAGTGGATGCCCTGTAGCGGGCTGTCGCCACTCTCCAGGGCTTGCCGAATCGACTGGCTGCTGCGCTCGAAATAGAGCTCGAGGGCCTCCATGAACAGCTGACGTTTATTTTTGAAGGCGCCGTACAGACTGCCCGGGTGCAGGGCCAGCTGGTCGCTGAGACGCTGAATGGAGGTACTCGCATAGCCGTAGCGCCAGAAAATCCGCATCGATTTTTCCAGCGCCGCTGCACGATCAAATTCTATTGGACGAGCCATGGCTTTACTTTAACAAGATATTGAGCGATCATTCAATTAATAATTATTGAACGATCGATCAATAATTGATCTGCCACCATCGCGCCAGGAGCACATCATGGGACTACAGCAGCAACTTGAAGAACAGAAAAAGAGCACCATCAACAAGGCCTCGCCGGAGATCATCCAGATCATGCTCCAGGAAACCGCCAAACTGAAGGATTCCGGGATTGAGAACCGCGCCCTGCGCGCGGGTGACCCGGTACCGGAATTCACCCTGCCCAACGTCCATGGCAAGGAGATCCGCCTGGCCGATCTGCTCGAGCGCGGCCCGGTGGTGATCAATATCTATCGCGGCGGCTGGTGTCCCTACTGCAATCTGGAGCTGCGCGCGCTACAGGATAAGTTGCCGGAGATTGAGGCACTGGGCGCCTCGCTGGTGGCCATTGCACCGGAGAAGCCGGACAAGGCCGCAGAGACCTCGTCCCGTCATGATCTCCAATTCGAAGTATTGAGCGACCTGGGCAACCAGGTATCACGGCAGTTCGGACTGGTCTTCACGCTGCCGGAATCGCTGCGCGCCATCTATGCGGGCTTCGGCACCGATCTGCCGGCCTACAATGGCGACGACCGGTTTGAGTTTCCCCTGCCGGCCACCTACGTGGTCCGGCCGGACGGAGAGATCGCCTATGCCTTTGTGGACGCCGACTACACCCGGCGCATGGAACCGGCGGAGATTATCGAGGTGCTGCGCGCGCTCTGACAGCGGATACGAACAACGCTACCAGGACGATCAAAAGTCCGCTGGCAGTTGCAGGCAGTCGCTGACCGCTTGGGGGGTTAGTGGCGCCTGCCAGGGCACCAGTCCCAGGCAGGGGATGTCGAGTCGCCGTTTCAGGGTCTCGATATTGGCGTCCCGCTCTTGCATGGCCGGATCCATCTGGTTGCCGATCCAGCCGGCCAGACGGGCCCCGCACGCCTGGATCGACTCCGCACTCAGCAGGGCATGGTTGATGCAGCCCAGTCGCAACCCCACCACCAGAATAACCGGCAATCCGAGTGACACGGCCAGGTCCGAGATGCTCTGCGCCGGGCCCAGCGGCACTCGCCAGCCGCCGGCCCCCTCCACCAGCACCCGGTCCGCGCCAATCGTTAGTTGATTGAAACAGCGTCCAATCTCAAGAAAGTCTATTGTCTGTCCCGCCCGCTCCGCCGCCAGGTGGGGTGCGATCGGGGGTTTAAAGCAGTAGGGATTGATCTGCCCGTAGGCCATCGAGCGTGAGGCCTGCGCCTGCAGTTGCAGGGCATCACTGTTTCTCAGGCCCGCATCGGTCTGCTCGGCACCCGCAGCCACCGGCTTCATCCCCAGCACCTGCAGCCCGCGGGATTGCAACTGGGCCATCAACCCCAGGGTCACAACCGTCTTGCCGCTGTCGGTGTCGGTACCGGTGATGAAATAACCGCGGGCCATAGCGTTTCAGCCGCTCCGGCCAGCCCGATTCAGATCACGGCCGATACTGTCCAGGGCAATGGACGGGGCGTTGGAGCGGTGGCCCGCTTCGGGCGCCCAGGCGTGGCCATAGACCACCTCATAGCTGGCCGGCAGCAGGCCGTCCTGATCACGGCGAAACGCCTCGTAGGCGGACTGCATCGCCTGCAAGCGTCCCTTGCCGGTGAGACCCCTTTGCCGATCATGGTTGACATTGTGAGCACCCAGGATCTTCAGATCCTGCATCAGCCCGCTGACCCGCTCGTAGGTGAGGGTCATGCGATCCACGTCCATCACCGGGTCCGCCAGCCCGGCACGCAGCAGGGCGTCCCCCACGTCGTGCATGTCGATAAAGGTACTGACATGGGCGCCGCTGTCCACCGCCGCCCAGGCCGTCCGCAGCTCTTGCAGGGTGTCCGGCCCGAAGGTGGTGAACATCAGCAGCCCGCCCGGCCGCAATACCCGGCGGAATTCGGCGAAAGTAGTGTCCAGGTCATTGCTCCACTGGATGGCGGCATTGGAGTAGATCAGGTCAACACTCTGCTCCGCCACTGGCAACTGCTCCAGGTCGCCACAGATGCAGCGCGGCTTGCGCAGCCAGCTGCCCCGCTTGCGCGTCTGCAGCAGCATCGGGAAGGCGAAATCGAGCGCCAGTACCCGGGCTTTGCGATAGCGCGCCGCCAGGGCGGCGGTGGCCACCCCGGTGCCGGCGCCGATATCCAGGATCACCTGCGGTTGCAGCCGCACCAGTTCCAGCCGCTCCAGCATGCGTTGGCCGATCTCCCGTTGCAACACCGCCACCTGGTCGTAGCGTTCGGCCGCGCGGGAGAAGGCGCGACGCGCCTGCCCCTTGTCGATACGGTTGTCGATGGGATGCTGTCGGTCAGGCATGGTCCGGTTCCAGGAAGTGATTCAGCGCCCGCAGGCACTGTCTCGGGTGGGAGAGAAACGGGGCGTGGGCGCAGCCCTGCAGGATCAGAATCTCGGCCGCCGGCATCAGCCGCTCCAGCTCGTCACAGAGATCGGCCGGCACCAGGGTGTCACGCTCGCCAAACAGCCACAGCGTGGGGCAACAGATATCCCCCAGCCCGGCGCGCAGGTCCACCGTGCGCAGCAGCTCCAGCCCATGCTCCAGCGCCAGCGGGTCGGCCTCGGGGCGCAGGGCGATATCCTGACGCAACAAGCGCAGGGTCTCGCGGGCCGCTTCATCGCCCTGCACCTGCAGGGAGAGAAAACGCTCCAGCGTCTGGTGGTGATCCCGGCGTAACGCCCGGGCAAACTGGGTCAGGGTGGCCAGCGCCATGGCGTGGGGCCAGCCGTCTCCCACCACAAAGCGGGGGCTGGCGGTTACCATCACCAGGCCACTGATCCGTTGCGGCTCCCGCAAGGCCGCCCGCTGGGCCAGCTGACCACCCAACGACCAGCCGATCCACACTGCCCGTTGCGGTGCCGCGGCCAGGCAGGCAGTGACCCATTCATCCAGGGTCGAAGCGGCCGGGTCGTAACCGCTCGCCCCGTGTCCCGGCAGCTCGATGACGGTGACCCGGAACGCCTGGGCCAGCTCGGCAACCACCGGCGACCAGACCGCCGCATTCATGCCCCAGCCATGCAGCAGCACCAGCTCCGGCCCGTCGCCGGTTGTCTCGACGAACAGCCTCAAACCTCCAGCTCCCGCTGGAGTTTTCCGAGCGCCTCGAGCAGCCGGTCCAACTGATCGACCGTGTGGCTGGCCGAGAGGGTCACCCGCAGGCGGGCGCTCCCTTCCGGCACGGTGGGCGGGCGGATCGCAGTCACCAGCAGGCCCTGGTTCTCCAGCGCCCGGCTCCAGGCAACGGCCTGTTCGGCACTGCCGGCCAGGATCGGCTGGATGGCCGTCTCCGATACCATTAACGCGAGACCCAGCTGGGCCGCCCCCTCCCGGAAACGGGAGATCAGCTGCTGCAGCCGCTCACGCCGCCACCCATCCACCTGCACCAGGCGCAGGCTGGCGCGGGTCGCCTCCGCCACGGCGGGCGGTAGCGCGGTGGTATAGATATAGCTGCGGGACTGCTGGATCAGGGTCTCGACCAAGGCCTCGGAACCGGCCACAAAGGCGCCAAAGGTACCGAACGCCTTGCCCAGGGTACCCATCAGGATCGGCACCGCCTGGTCATCCAGACCGAAGTGGTCCACGCTGCCCCGGCCATCGCGCCCCAGCACGCCGATGCCGTGGGCGTCATCGACCATCAGCCAGGCCTGCTGCTCCTGGCAAATCCGCGCCAGTTCCGGCAGTGGGGCCAGGTCACCATCCATGCTGAACACACCATCCACCGCCACCAGGGCATCACCGCCGCTCTGGCAGGCCATGCGGACGGCCAGAGCGGCCAGGTCATTGTGGGGATAGCGCTTCAGCTCGGCCCGGCTGAGCAGCCCGCCATCGATCAGCGAGGCGTGATTCAGCCGGTCCTGGTAGAGGGTGTCGCCACGTCCCAGCAGGGCGGTAATCACCCCCTGGTTGGCCATGTAGCCGGTGGAGTAGAGCAGCGCGCGCGGCCGCCCGGTGAAGGCCGCCAACTCCTCCTCGAGGGCGTGATGGGCGGCGCTGTGACCCGACACGAGATGGGCGGAACCGCTGCCGGCGCCGTACTGACCGGCACCCCGCTGCAGGGCGGCGATCACATCGGGATGATTGGCCAACCCAAGGTAGTCATTACTGCAGAAGCTGAGCAGGGTCTTGCCATCCATCTGCAGTAGCGGCCCCTGGGCAGTGGTCAGCACCCGGCGGCGGCGGTAGAGATGTTCGGCCCTGCGCCGCTCCAGTTCCGGTTCCAGTGGTCGCATGGGGATTGTGTTGTCTCGTGACAGGGCTGCGATCAGGAGAACTCGGCCGCCAGGCGCACCTTGCGCTTGCTGTCGCACTCCTTTTCGGTGGCCTGCAACTCCCGGGTCTCCTCGAAATGGAGCCCAAGGCGTTCAAACAGCTTGCGATCGGCATCGGCATCCGGGTTATCCGTGGTCAACAGCCGTTCGCCGTAGAACATGGAGTTGGCCCCGGCCATGAAGCAGAGCGCCTGCATCTCATCACTCATCTCGCTGCGTCCGGCCGACAGGCGCACATAGGAGTGCGGCATCAGGATGCGGGTCACCGCGATGGTGCGGATGAATTCAAACGGGTCCAGCGCGGCGGAGCCATACAGGGGCGTCCCCTCCACCTGCACCAGCATGTTGATCGGCACCGATTCCGGGTGCTTCGGCAGATTTGCCAGCTCCCGCAGCATGGAGGCGCGGTCACGGCGCGACTCGCCCATGCCGAGGATACCGCCGCTGCAGACGTTGATCCCCAGGTTGCGTACCCGCGCCAGGGTGTCCAGCCGGTCCTGGTAGGTGCGGGTCGTTACCACGTTACCGTAGAACTCCGGCGAGGTATCCAGATTGTGATTGTAGTAGTCGAGACCCGCTTCCTTGAGGCTTTGCGCCTGCTGTTCGGTCAGCATGCCCAGGGTGACGCAGGTCTCCATGCCCATATCGTGCACGGTGCGTATCATCTCCACCACACGCTGCAGATTCTTGTCGGTGGGATTGCGCCAGGCCGCACCCATACAGAAGCGGGTCGCCCCCTTCTCCTTCGCCTCCCGGGCAGCCCGTTTCACTTCATCCAGCGGCAGCAGTTTCTCCTTCTCCAGGTCGGTGGCGTGCCTGGCGCTCTGGGAGCAGTAGCCACAATCCTCGGAGCAGGCGCCGGTCTTGACACTCAGCAGGGTACTCACCTGCACACGGTTGGGGTCGAAGCGCTGACGATGGACTGTCTGGGCCCGGAACATCAGGTCGTTGAACGGCAAATTGAGCAGGGATTCGATCTCATCCAGGCTCCAGTCGTGTCTTGGCGTCATCTCGTTCATGGCGGGCTCTGTCAGTGGTTACGGGGATCGTGGATAATACACCGGCAACAGGGGGACCCCTGTCCGCCCGCTATGATACCGGAGCAGGATTGCTCGTCAACCGAAATGGAATTCAATGGTTTACAACTGCCTTAATTTTATACTTTCCTGGCTTTATCCCGATCTCTGTCAGCTGTGTGATGCGCCGGCCTTCGAAGGGCTCTGCGAAGGCTGCCGGCAGGAGTTGCCGCACAACCACCACGCCTGCCGGCAGTGCGGATTACCGCTGACACCGGGGCAGGAAACGGTATGTGGCCACTGCCTGCGACAGCCGCCCGCGCTGGATCACAGCCTGATCCCGTTTCTCTACTCCCCACCGATAGACCGGCTGATCGGCGGGTTCAAATTTTCTGCAAAACTGCCCCAGGGACGACTGTTGAGCCGACTGCTGGGAGACTATCTGGAGCAGCACGCCGAGATGCCCGATCTGTTGCTGCCGGTACCCCTGCATCCGGCCCGGCTGCGCCAGCGCGGCTATAACCAGGCGCTGGAGCTGGCAAAACCCCTCAGTCGCCGGTTCCACATTCCGATTGACCATCGGAGCTGCCGCAGGGTCCGCCCGACCCGGCCCCAGAGCACACTTAAAAAGCGCCAGCGCAGACGTAATATTCGTGGCGCCTTCCAGATTATCCGCCCCATCGCGGCAAAACATGTCGCACTGGTGGATGATGTGGTCACCACCGGCGGCACGGTCAATGAACTGGCCAGACAACTGAAGCTGGCCGGGATAGCGCGGGTGGATGTCTGGGCGGTGGCGCGTACGCCCTGACCGATGCAGACCGGACAGATTCAATTGCCGTGCATCATGGTTAGAAAGCCCCGGTCCCCTATAATTGAAACTGTGTGATCGGAATCTCCGGCACCACCGCACCGATCTGAACCCTGACCAAAGGACAACTGCCATGCTTGGAGAAACGCACGATATCCTCCACGAGTTCCCCAACCTGGAGGAGACCATCAAAAACCTGCGCAACAGCGATGCGACGTTTGCCGGCCTGATGGAACGACACGACAAACTCGATAGTGAAATCCGTAATCTGGAAGAACTCAATCAGCCGATTGACGATTTCGATATGGAAGAGATGAAAAAGACCCGGGCGCTGCTCAAGGATGAGATCTACCAGTACCTGCGAGCAAACAGATAATCCAGGGTACGGCATAGAATACCCATGTACCCGGACAGGGAAGAGCCGGGGATACGTTGCGTTTATCCACCCTGCCGGAATCGCCTTTGGCGCATCGAACACGGCAGGGTGGATAAGCGTACACGCAGCGGTCTCGCGCCAGACCTTCCGTTTTTTACTCTACGGCCCGGAGAGATCCCTCACTCGAATGGATCTTCACCCCGATAACCGGGTAAAATCACCCCCCGTTTTTTTACTCCTGATCAAGAAAGAGTCCTATGCCACAACTAAAACTCGGTATCCCCAAGGGCAGCCTGGAAAGCGCCACCCTCTCCCTCTTCAAGCAGGCCGGCTGGAATATCACACCCCGGTCACGCAACTACTTCCCCTCCATCAACGATGCCGATATCAATTGCGCCCTGGTGCGCTCCCAGGAGATGGCCCCCTACGTCGCCAACGGCACCCTGGACCTGGGGCTCACCGGCCACGACTGGATCCTGGAGACCGCGTCGGAAAACCAGGTGGATGAGATCTGCGAACTGGTCTACTCCAAGAGTTCCGATCAGCCCTGCCGCTGGGTACTGGTGGTGCCCAAGGAGTCACCAATCCAGGGCATCGAGGATCTGCAGGGCAAGAAGATCTCCACCGAGCTGGTCTCATTCACCAAGCGTTATCTGGCGGAGCGCGGTATCACGGCCCAGGTGGAGTTCTCCTGGGGCGCCACCGAGGCGAAGGTGGTGGAGGGACTGGTGGACGCAGCGGTGGAGATCACCGAAACCGGCAGCACCATCAAGGCCCACGGTCTGCGCATCGTCTGCGACATCCTGCACACCGAGACCCGCCTGATCGCCAACCGGCAAGCCATGCAGGAGCCCTGGAAACGGCAGAAGATCGAGCAGATCGCCACCCTGCTGCAGGCCGCCCTCACCGCCCGTCAGAAGGTGGCCCTGAAGATGAACGTGCCGGCCGACCAGCTGGAACAGGTGGTCGGCATGCTGCCCAGCCTGCATGCCCCGACCGTGAGCCACCTGTACGATCAGGAGTGGCTGGCAGTGGAGACGGTGGTCAACAGTGGTGAAGTGCGCGACCTGATCCCGCGCCTGAAAGCGGCGGGTGCCGAAGGTATCCTGGAGTACGAGCTGCGCAAGATGGTTTGAATATCCTCCGGACTTTTACAGCTCAGCCAGCATTAGCGCTGATCCAGCCAGCTGCCAATGGCGGGGGGGATCAGTGCCTGCGCCTTGCCGCTGACATAGATACCGATATGACCGCCTGAAAACGCCAGTTCGCTGTAGTCCTTGCTGGCGGTTCGCCCCTGCAGGGCCCGAGCGGCGGCGGGTGGCACCAGGTGGTCCTGTTCACCATAGATGTTGAGTACCGGACAGTTGATTTTTTTCAGTTTCACCCGCTGACCGCCCAGGCTCACGCTGCCCTTGATCAGTCCGTTCTGTTGATAAAACTCTTTAATAAATTGACGAAAGGTCTCTCCTGCCTGGTCCGGACTGTCGAAGATCCACTTCTCCATGCGCAGAAAATTCTCCAGCCGCGCCGCGTCATCCAGTATATCCACCAGGTGCACATACTTCTGCCCCCCCAGGCTGAACGGCTTCAGCGCCAGAAAGGTCCAGTTGAGAAAGTCACCGGGGATATTGCCCTGCACGTCCACCAGCAGATCCACGTCCAGATGCTGCGCCCAGGCACTCAGCATGTTGTCCGGGGTCTGAAAATCGACCGGGGTCACCATGGTGACCAGGTTGCGGACCTTCGGCTGGTGCAGGGCGGTGTAGCAGAGACTCATGGCTCCGCCCTGGCAGATCCCCAGCAGATTGATCCGCTCCACCCCGTGCCGCTCCCGCAGCCGGTCGACACAGCGGTCGAGGTAGCCGTTGACATAGTCATCCAGGGTCAGAAACCTATCGGCACTGTCCGGATAGCCCCAGTCGATCAGGTAGACCGGCTGGCCGCTGGCCAGCAGGCCTTTGATCGTCGACCGATCCTCCTGGAGATCCGCCATGTAGGGGCGATTGACCAGCGCGTAGACAATCAGCAGTGGTACCGGGTTGAGTGCTGCCGCGTCAGTATCGGGCAGATAGCGATACAGGGTCAGCTTGTCCTCGCGGTAGATCACCTCCCGGGGAGTGACACCGGCAGTGATCTCGTCGGCGCTGCACAGCTGCTCTGCACCTGCCTGCAGTTTACGACTGTAGGCAAGCAACTCATCCAGCAGGCTTTCCGGTTGCAGTTCGATGGGCGGCATGACTATTTCCCGGTGGATGTCGGCTTTTTCCGCGGGCGAGCCGGACGCGTTGGCGAGCCTGCATCCATCTGCTTACGCAGGTCTGACAACTCGTGCCGCAGCGACTTGATCGCCTGCCGATCCTGGTGCGCCCGCTGTTCCAGCAGGCGGATATCCTGGGTAGTGGGCAATCCCAGGGTGCAAAAGGTGTCGTCCAGCAGGCTGCGCATCTGCTGTTTCAGCGTCATCTGGCTGTTGATCAATTCGCCATAGAGCCTGACATACTCCGGCGTCATCACCTGCTCGGCATAGACCGCTTCACAGGACACCACCCAGAGGTCGTAAAGGGCACGGGCGGAGTCGATGCGCCCCCCCTGTCCATCCGACTGCGCGACCTGCTCCTGCAACCGGCTGATGGCGCGGTTGCCCAGGTCGACATAAAACCGTTCATAGTCTTGGCGTGCCTGCTGATAGCGCAACAGGCGCGCCAGCAGTTCCCGCTGCTGCACCTGACTTTTATGTCCGCTCCCCAGCCCCGGCAGGGCAAACAGCCGTTTCAGGTAGTCGCCGGAGCTGCCGGCCGCCGCCTCGGAGAGTAGCGCCTCCGGCAGCGGATGCATGCTGCCGGCGATTCCGCCGATGATGCCGCGCAGATCGCCAAAGGTCTGCTGGACCGCCATCTGCCAGTCCGGGGAGCCGGCCGCAGTCTGCTGCGTTTCGGCAAAACGTTCAGCAAGCTGGAACAGCTGCCGGCCCTGGGCGACGGTCTTCTCCAGCAACTCCTGGATCATCGGCGGCGCAGCGGGTGCCAGCGCCTGCCACCACTGGTTCAGCGCCTGCTCCCAGGGATTGGTGGTGGCTGCTTGCGCCCCCTCCTCCTGTTCATCCCGCGCCGACAGATTGGCCCAGAACTCACGCTGCGCCTCCAGCCACTCGTCACTCAAAAAATCTGCATCCCCCATCGGTTGTCAATCCCCCCGCCTGCACAGCCCCGCATACTAGCATGCAAACCAGTGTGGTGCGGTGCAGCAATTTGCTTTACACTGGCTATCCTCTATATACAAACTGGATATCCCGAGCGCCATCGGCGCGAAACCCAGGGGGTGCCGACGAATCTGCATCGCGCGGCCCCCTGCCCACGACAGCAATATAGGTAATCCGTATGAGTGATAACATCGTAATCGTCGCCGCTGGCAGAACCGCTATCGGCAGCTTCTCCGGATCCCTCTCCGGCACGCCCGCCAGTGAGTTGGGCGCCAAGGTGATCGCCGGCCTCCTGGAACGCACCAAGCTGGCTCCTGAACAGATCGATGAAGTGATTCTGGGTCAGGTGCTGACCGCCGGCTGCGGACAGAATCCCGCGCGTCAGGCCAGCCTGGGCGCCGGCCTGCCCCAGGAAGTGCCCGCCATGACCATCAACAAGGTGTGCGGCAGCGGCCTCAAGGCGGTCCACCTGGCCATGCAGGCGGTAGCTTGTGGCGACTCAGAAATCGTCATCGCCGGCGGCCAGGAGAACATGAGCCTGGCCCCCCACGTGGTCCCCGGCTCCCGCAAGGGCCAGATGATGGGCGACTGGAAACTGAAGGACAGCATGATCGTTGACGGCCTCTGGGACGCATTCAACCAGTACCACATGGGCGTCACCGCCGAGAATGTTGCGAATAAGTTCAAGTTCAGCCGCGAGGCCCAGGACCAGTTCGCCGCCGCCTCCCAGCAGAAGGCCGAGGCCGCCCAGAAGGCCAATCGCTTCCAGGACGAGATCATCCCCATCGAGATCCCGCAGCGCAAGGGCGATCCGGTCATTTTCAACAGCGACGAGTTTCCGCGTCACGGCACCACCGCCGAGACCCTGGGCAAACTGCGTCCCGCCTTTGATCGTGACGGCACAGTCACCGCCGGCAACGCCTCCGGTCTGAACGACGGCGCCGCCGCCGTCATCGTGATGAAAGAGAGCAAGGCACTGGAACTGGGCCTGACCCCGATGGCGCGCATCAAGGCGTTCGCCGCCAGCGGCGTCGATCCCGCCATCATGGGTACCGGCCCGATCACGGCCACCACCAAATGCCTGGAAAAGGCCGGCTGGTCGGTCAGCGACCTGGATCTGGTAGAGGCCAATGAGGCGTTTGCTGCCCAGGCCATGTCAGTCAACCAGGAACTGGGGTGGGATCCGGAGAAGATCAATGTCAACGGCGGCGCCATCGCCCTGGGCCATCCGATCGGCGCCTCCGGCGCCAGAATCCTGGTTTCACTGCTGCACGAGATGGGTCGGCGTGATGCCAAAAAGGGATTGGCGACCCTCTGTATCGGTGGCGGCATGGGTGTCGCTCTGGCGGTAGAACGCGACTAGCAAAACCGGCGCGGCGGTCTGCTCTCCGGGACCCGCCGCGCCATTTTTTCAGGCTCCGCCCCAATTAACTGTTGCATGAGAAGTGGCCTTTTTGGAAAGCGGATTTATCCGCAAAATTCTCGGCTGAGGCCACTCCTACCGCTACGCTTGGCCGCTGGAGAGGGGTTTAACCTGTAGGAGGCCCGCCCCGGGCCGAATTCGCGGCGAGGCGCCGCGCCTACCGGGCGAATCGCCAAGCTAAGCCAAAACAAGACCGTCAACTCACTGGGAGATGGCCTTTTCTTACCCTACAAACCGCTCCCGGCCGTAAAAACCGTCTGAACCGGTATCCCCGCGTCACCTCAGCCAACCGCACAGACCAAAGAGTTTTCCCTTTGCCAATATTCCCGGGTAAACTGTGACTGCATATGGCATTTCATAGTGAGGATCCAGCTTCATGTCTAAAACCAGAATTATAAAAAAATATCCCAATCGTCGCCTCTACGATACCGAGCTCAGTCGTTATATCACTCTGAGCGATATCCGGGAACTGGTCATGAAAGGGATGGACTTCCAGGTGGTGGACACCAACACCAATGAAGACCTCACCCGCTCCATCCTGCTGCAGATCATGCTGGATGAGGAGTCCGGCGGCGAACCGCTGTTCAGTGCCAAGATGCTGTCCCAGATCATCCGTTTCTACGGCGGCACGGTACAGGGCATTCTGGCCCGCTATCTGGAAGAGAGCCTCTCCATGTTCGTGCAGCAGCAGGATCAGCTCAACAATACCGTTGGTACCGATCCGGTGAAGGCCATTACCAATATGGCCGAACAGAACATGCGCATGTGGGCGGATATGCAGAAAAACTTTTTCAAGGCCGCCGGCCTTGCCAGTGCCGGCAGTAGAAAAAAGGAAGAGTAGGCCCAGCACTTCCAGCCCCGCCAAACGACCCTGCCCGATCGATAAAATCCCCACCGATAGGAATTGTGCGCAGCACAATTTATTTTTCAAATCCTATTGACACACTGCGCCCCCATCTTTTATGCTGCAATGCAATATTGTTGCAACGCACAAATTCGTGGAGCGCGCGATGAAAGATCCGAAGGCAAACCTTGAACTGATCAAAGAGTTCGGTATCAACGGTTATGAAAATATCCGTTCCCTGGCGGAAATCAACCTGCGCACCTGGGAACAGCTGATCGAAAGACAGATGAAAACCTTCGGCCTGATTGTCGACACCAGCATCGAGCAGCTGTCAGCCAGCAGTCACGCCAGCGATCCACGGGCGCTGTTCAACAACCAGGTCGCCCTGGGCAAATCGCTCAGCGAGGGCCTGGCCAGCAACGGCCGCGATGCGGTCAACCTGGCTGCCCAGGCCGGCAACGAGTATCGCAGCTGGCTGGAAAACGGTATCAACACCTTCAACAGCAAGGTCACTGCCGCCGCTGAAGAGGCGTTGAAACAGTAATCCGCATCCGCTCTCGCGGCTGCCATCAAGTCCGGAAGACCCCTGGCGGTCCTTCGGCAGAGATCCTCCTCTCTCTGAACAGTGCATAGAGAGATTTTCGCCCGGCTCCCCGCCGGGCATTTTTTTAAACCTCATTAATTACCCCCCAAGCACGCAAAGAACACAAAGGAAAACAGTAGATTGTATACTTGACAGCCCTCCTCTACCAGGCGGGACGAAAGGAATACACGCCATTGCATCGCTTGGCGTACTCTGCGTTCTTCGCGGTTGAATCGAAAAGCCATGGGTCGCGGACAGCTCACATCCCGCCACCGCTCGCATACCCCAATTACCCAGTGGTTTACTTGGTATTACTTTGATCTATCATCTTCGTCAAGCCCCCACTGATAGGCGGGCCAGACTCTATAAGGTGGTTCCGGGCCGGTTATTCAAGACAGGACCCCGGATGACTGGGAATTTTGGGAGGAGCAGTATGACAAAACCAATGTATGAAACCCCGATGCTGGATCAGCTGGAGGGCGGGCCCTGGCCGAGCTTCGTTACCGGCCTCAAGAATCTGGCAAAAAGCAGCGACATGATGGTTGATCTGCTGGGCCAGCTGGAAACCTCATACGAAACCCGCAAGGGCTATTGGAAAGGCGGCACTGTCGGCGTTATCGGCTATGGCGGTGGCATTATTCCCCGCTTTACCGAACTGAAGGATGAGAACAACAAGCCGCTGTTCCCGGCCGCGGCCGAATTCCACACCCTGCGTGTCATGCCACCACCCGGGATGCACTATGACACCAAAACCATTCGCCACTTCTGTGACATCTGGGAAAAATACGGTTCCGGTCTGATCGCCTTCCACGGCCAGTCCGGCGACATCATGTTCCAGGGCTGCACCACGGAGAATGTGCAGAAGGCGTTCGATGAAATCAACAAGGCCGGCTTCGATCTGGGTGGTGCCGGCCCGGCGGTACGTACCGGCATGTCCTGCGTCGGTGCCGCACGCTGCGAGCAGTCCTGCTACGATGAGGCGCGGGCCATGCGCACCTGTGTCAACGCCAACCTGGACGACATGCACCGACCGGCCCTGCCCTACAAGCTGAAGTTCAAAGCCTCCGGCTGCGCCAACGACTGCATGAACTCGATCCAGCGGGCCGACGTGGCGATGATCGGCACCTGGCGCGACGACATGAAAGTGGATCAGGCCGAGGTGCAGGCATTCGTGGCCAAGAAAGGCCGCAAATACACCATCGACAACGTGATCACCCGCTGCCCCACCCAGGCGCTGTCACTGAACGATGACGACACCCTGGCCGTAGACAACCGTAACTGCGTGCGCTGCATGCACTGTATCAATGTGATGACCAAGGCGCTCTCACCCGGGGACGACAAGGGCGTCACCATCCTGGTGGGCGGCAAACGCACCCTCAAGATCGGCGACCTGATGGGAACCGTCGTGGTGCCGTTCCACAAGCTGGAGACCGATGAGGATTTCGAGTGGCTGGAAGAACTGAGCACCAGCATCCTCGACTTCTTTGCCGAAAACGCCCTGGAACATGAACGCACCGGAGAGATGATCGAACGCATCGGCCTGATCAACTTCCTGGAAGGCGTCGGCCTGGAGATCGAACCCGAGATGATCTCCCAGCCGCGCACCAATCCCTATGTGCGCACCGACGACTGGGATGAGCAGGCAGCGAAATGGAACGAGCGTAAAGCCGGGGCGGTCTAAAAACCGGTCGGCCGGCTGTAGCGGGCGAACCGCATCGCTCCTGATGCGGTTCGCTTCGTTCACCCCGATCTACACCCGCTGCCGTCGCCGGGTTACCGGCAGTTTCACACCGTCAATATGGGCAACCAGTACCATCAGCAGCTTGAACAGGTATTGCAGACGGGCGCGCACATTTAGATGTGCCGCATTCAAATCGAGTTTTTTCAGCACCGCGATCCGCTCATAGACCTTGTGGACCAGCTGCCCGGTCGACCAGCCGCAATACTTGTCAAACTCTTTGACGCCACCATAGGTGGCCCGCGCCAGACGCCGTTTCTGCAGGCTGTTGGGATTGGCGCCCGCCTCCGTGGCATGCCGATACTGCTGCGTCTCCAGACCAGCGACCATGACCGTGACATCCAAGTGTTCCGCCAGCCCCTCGCGCAGATAAGCCAGGTTCTGCCTCAGTTCCAGCGCCAGCCGGTTTTTTGTCGAGCGCCGGGCCATGTACCTGGCGTACTCGCTGTCAAAGATCTGGTAGAGATCCTGGATAATGGTCACGGTTTTTCGCCGCCCGGAGGGAGCATCATGCCAGCAGATAATCCAGCAACAGGCCGAAAAAGACCACCATGCCAACGCAGTTATTATTCAGAAAAGCGGTGAAACAGGCGGCCGGATCGCGCCCCCGGATCAGCGCCTGCTGGCGGATGAACAGCAGGCCTGCCACGCACAACCCCAGATAGTAGGGCAATCCAAGGCCGACCTGAACGCCGATCCACAGCAGCAGCAGCAGCATCAGCAACTGCAGCAGACCGATGATCAGGCGATCCTGCCGACCGAACAGAATGGCGGTGGATTTGACCCCGATACGCAGATCATCCTCACGGTCCACCATGGCGTATTCCGTATCATAGATCAGCGCCCAGATTATAGCCGCCAGATAAAGCAGCCAGGCGATGGCCGGGATGTTACTCAACAGGGCCATGTAGGCCATCGGTACCGCCCAGCCGAACGCCATACCCAGCACCAGTTGGGGAACATGGGTATAGCGCTTCATAAACGGATAGAGCGCGGCCAGCAGCACGGCCACAATGGACATCAGTACCGTTTCACGACTCAGCAGCAGCACCAGACCAAATGCCAGCAGGCAGAGCACAACGAAGATCCAGAGCGCCTCTTTCGGGGTCACCCGCCCGGTGGCGATCGGCCGGCCACAGGTCCGTTTCACCTGGCCGTCGATATGCCGGTCGGCATAGTCATTGATGGCACAACCGGCCGAACGCATCAGCGCCACGCCGAGGATAAAGATCAGCACCACACCCCAGCGCGGCTCACCGGCCCCGGCCAGCCACAGCGCCCAGAGCGCCGGCCACAGCAGCAGCAGGATACCGATCGGCTTGTCCAGGCGCACCAGGCGGATATAACCGTCCAGTTGCTGCTGCAGTGTACGTGGCGCAGGGACGGTCTCGATATCAAATTCAGAAGGACTCATGAACGACTCGCTGGAATATCGGGTAAAAACAACTCATTCACCAACAGTGGCTTGCCCGCCAGATGAAACAGGGTACGCCGTCCCCAGATCTCAGCCACCGGCTGCAGATGCGTCGTTGCCGAGGCAAACAGGGCGTGCCGGGGCAGCAGGCGTGCCACCTGGGTAACGCCCCGCTGCATGGAGAGATCGGCAAACAGCACCTCCCCCAGCGGCCGCTCCCCCAGCAGGGTCAGTCGCCGGGCCGGTCCCTGCAGACTGCGCACCGGAATCAGGGTGCGGGCAAACACCCAGGGCACCCCGCCACAGAGCAGCTCCACCTCGCGCAGGAGGGCGGTTCCGCCACGCCGCATACCCAGCATCCGCCGTTCACTATCCAGCGGTCGCCCCCACCCCTGGCACAGCACATTAACCCGAAAATCGCCTTGTGAGGCAACCTTCAGCCGCGCTGTCAACGATCCAGAATCCCGCAACCAACCTTCAATCCCCGCAGGCACCTGCTGATGCTGAAACCGGCACCAGGGAGCCCAATGGGGTTCACGCCTACTGTAAAAACGCCTCAAGAAAGACTTCCGGTAACGTCAAAATCGACATTATCACCGATTTGACCTCGGGTTGCCCCTACAAATACACGCTTCAGGCATTGATATAGTGCTGCCGATCACCGATCCAGCGCCGTACCAGCGGCGCAACCCGTTCCGGATACTGCTCCAGCAGCAGCTGGGCGGCCTCCCGCACCTCTTCCAGCAGCGGCTGATCGCGCAGCAGATCGGCAATACGGAACTGCATTTCACCCGTCTGGCGGGTACCCAGCACCTCGCCGGGTCCGCGCAGCTCCAGGTCCTTCTGAGCGATCAGGAAACCATCACTGGTTTCGCGCATCACGCCGAGCCGCTGCCGGGCATGCTGCGACAGCGGTGGGTGATACATCAGGACACAGTGACTCTCCACCGCCCCACGGCCGACCCGGCCGCGCAGCTGATGCAGCTGGGCCAGTCCCAGGCGCTCGGGATTTTCGATAATCATCAGGCTGGCATTCGGCACATCGACGCCGACCTCGATCACCGTGGTGGCCACCAGCAGATCCAGTCCGGCTTGTTTGAAGGCGGCCATTACCGCCTCTTTCTCTGCCGACTTGAGACGACCGTGCACCAGCCCGATGCGCAGTTCCGGCAACACCTCCTGGAGCATGCGCAGTGTCTCTTCCGCGGCCTGGCACTGCAGTGCCTCCGACTCCTCGATCAGGGTGCAGACCCAGTAGGCCTGGCGCCCCGCGACACAGGCGCTGCGCACCCGCTCCACCACCTCATGGCGGCGACTGTCCGGGATCACCACAGTGGCCACTGGCGTACGTCCGGGCGGCAACTCATCGATAATCGACAGATCCAGATCGGCATAGGCGGTCATTGCCAGGGTGCGGGGAATGGGGGTGGCGGTCATGATCAGCTGATGGGGTACAGCGCCGCCATCCCCCTTCTCCCGCAGCGCCATGCGCTGGTGCACACCGAAGCGGTGCTGCTCATCAATAATGACCAGACCCAGCGCATCAAAAGTGACATCGGCCTGGAACAGGGCGTGGGTGCCCACCACAATACGGGCCCGGCCGACGACCAGTTCATCCAGCAACTGCTCCCGCACCTTGCCCTTGTGCCGTCCGGTGAGCCAGGCCACCTCCAGTCCCAGCGGCTCCAGCCACTGCCTGAATACCCGCAGATGCTGCTCCGCCAGCAGTTCGGTAGGCGCCATCAGGGCGACCTGATGCCCCGCCTCCAGCGCCTGCAGGGCTGCCAGGGCCGCCACCACGGTCTTGCCCGAGCCCACATCCCCCTGCACCAGACGCAGCATAGGATGGGGCTGCCCGAGGTCGTACGCAATCTCCCGCAACACCCGTTGCTGGGCGGCAGTGAGCCTGAAGCCGAGTCGCTCGAAAAACGCCCCCGTCCACTCCCCCGTAGCCGCCAGGGTCGGTGCATCCTGTCGTTGCTGACGCAGACGGTTTTCCCGCAGACTGAGCTGGTGCGCCATCAGCTCCTCAAAGGCAAGGCGCCGCTGGGCCGGATGACGGCCGGCCAGCAGTTGCGCCTGAGGGGCATCCGCAGGGGGGTGGTGAAGATAACAGAGCGCGGCAGCCAGATCCGGCAGGCGGAAGCGCTGCAACAATGCCGCCGGCAACCACTCCGGCAGCGCGGTGGGATCGACCTGCAGCAGTGCCAGCGCCCTTCCCGCCATGGCGCGCCAGCTGAGCTGATGCATCCCTTCGGTGGTGGGATAGACCGGTGTCAGGCTCGCCTCCACCCGCGGACTCTCCCCTTCGGCAATCCGTTGGTATTCCGGGTGCACCATCTCGTAACCGGCAGGACCGGATCGCACCTCACCATAGCAACGCAGTCGGCTGCCACGACTCAGCGTCGCCTGCTGTGCCGCGGAAAAATGAAAGAAGCGCAAGGTCAGGAATCCGCTGCCATCGGCCAACCTGACCAGCAGGGAACGGCGCCGCCCGAAACGGATATCCGCCAGTTCAACCTCGCCCTCCACCACGACACTGTCGCCGGAACGCAGTGAACCGATCGGTACCACCCGGGTACGGTCCTGATAGCGGAAAGGCAGGTGGAACAGGAGATCCTGAACCGTCCTGACGCCTATCTTCGCCAGCTTCTCGCTATTGCGTGTACCGACGCCCTTGAGCAGAGTGACCGGCAGCTGATCCAATCCCGAAGCCGGGCCATCACTGTTTTCGGGTTGCCCCTCTGGCATGCTCCAGATCCCTCCTGGTTGGCGTAATGATCATGATCAACAGCGCTATATCCCTGCAGCGCATGCTGCCCGACAAGCCTGGCCGGAACGGCAGGAGCGGCGGGTGAGTAATGCGTGATAATATTACCAGATAAATCGGTATAGAAAACCTATAGAGAACAAATCAAGGAGGCCACGCATGTCCGTACTGCTGGAGTTTGCCATGTTCCCCACCGACAAGGGGGAGAGTGTCGGCGCCTATGTCAGCCAGGTAATCGAGATGATCCGTGACAGTGGCAGTAACTATCAGTTGACGCCCATGGGCACCATTATCGAGACCGCCACACTGCCCGAGGCGATGGCGCTGGTGGAGGCGGCCTACCGGGTACTGGAGCAGGCCGGCTGCGGAAGAGTCTATGCTTCCCTGAAGCTGGATATTCGCCAGGGCAGGGAGAACAGGATGCAGGGCAAGCTGGATTCGGTGCGCGAGAAGATCGGTGAGGTGCGCAGTTAGTGCGACGGACCGGGGGAAAGGTGTGCCTGAATACCTCAATCTTATTTGTGTTCATTCGCGGCTAACCTTTTGCCACACAGCGGGGCGCCAGAGGGGGATCAGAATAAGGTAGAATGGTTTAGCTACATTTACGGCCCAACCCGGCAGGCGAAGGAGAGGGCGAATACAGGCCGTTGTTTTTCTTCGCGTTCCTGGCGTCCTTAGCGGTTACAGAGGTGTTTTAAGCATGATCCATCAAGCCATACTGCAGATTCAGTGCCACGGCCGGGGTACTTACAATATCACCCGGGAAGTGGAGCAGGTGGTGAGTGATTCCGACATCCATACCGGCCTGTGTCACGTCTTCTGCCACCACACCAGCGCCTCACTCACCCTGTGTGAGAACGCCGATCCGACCGTGCGCAGTGACCTGGAGTTCTTTATGGGGCGGCTGGTGCCGGATGGCGATCCGGCTTATGAACACCGCCTGGAGGGACCGGACGATATGCCGGCCCATATCCGTTCGATCCTGACCAACATGGATCTGACCCTGCCGGTCACTATCGGGCACTGCGCCCGGGGCACCTGGCAGGGTATCTATTTGTGGGAGCATCGCACGTCCCCACAGCAGCGGCAGATTACCGTGACCGTGCAGGGCGAATAGCGCCCCCGGTCCGCCGGCGAGGCGTTGCTGGAGTCTATCGAAGGATGTTTCCAGCGCCTGCTGATAGTTCATGGTTCGACAAGCTCACCACGAACGGGGCAAGCTCACCACGAACGGGGCAAGCTCACCGCGAACGGGGCAGGCTCACCGTGAACGGGACAGACTCACCACGAACAGCGGAAGGCCCACCACAAATGGAAATCTCCCGTTCATCCTGAGCTTGTCGAAGGGTGTTTCCAGCGCCTGCTGATAGTTCATGGTTCGACAAGCTCACCACGAACGGGGCAAGCTCACCACGAACGGGGCAGGCTCACCACGAACAGCGGAAGGCCCACCACAAATGGAAATCTCCCGTTCATCCTGAGCTTGTCGAAGGAAGCTTGTCGAAGGGTGTTTCCAGCGCCTGCTGATAGTTCATGGTTCGACAAGCTCACCACGAACGGGACAGGCTCACCGCGAACGGGACAGGCTCACCGCGAACGGGACAGGCTCACCGCGAACGGGACAGGCTCACCGCGAACGGGGCAGGCTCACCGCGAACGGGGCAGGCTCACCGTGAACGGGACAGGCTCACCACGAACAGCGGAAGGCCCACCACAAATGGAAATCTCCCGTTCACCCTGAGCTTGTCGAAGGGAGCTTGTCGAAGGGTGTTTCGAGGCGGGGAGTGGTGCAGGGATATGCGCCGTTTACGGACCTAGGGATAGAATAGCAAACTGATTTAACGAGAAAGATCGGAAAATATGGCCAAATCCGATTTTCCGCAGTAAGTCAGTGTTAAACCGGAACGGCGCCTAGAGCACCATCACCCCATCCATCTCGACCGCCGCCCCCTTGGGCAGTTGGGCCACGCCGATCGCCGCACGGGCCGGATAGGGCTGGAGGAAGTACTCGGCCATCACACTGTTCACCAGCGGAAAATGGACCAGATCGGTGAGGTAGATATTCAGCTTCACCAGGTCTTTCAGATCACCCCCGGCCGCCCGGGACACCGCCTGCAGGTTATCAAATACGCGGCGGATCTGCGCCTCCATATCCCCCGCTACCATCTCCATGGTCTCCGGCACCAGGGGAATCTGTCCGGACAGGTAGACCGTACTCCCGACCTTGACCGCCTGGGAATAGGTTCCGATCGCCTGCGGCGCCAGATCTGTTCGAATGATCTCTTTTTCCATTGCTCTCCGCTCTCTTCTCTGACTTATCCAACCCGGTGAATCCGCAGCACCGTATTCAACTGGCGCAGACGGCGCATGATGTTGGCCAAGTGCTTGCGGCTATCCACCGCCACAATAAAATGGAGCGTGGAGGTGAGTCCATCCCGCTCCTCCATGATCACGTTCTTGATATTCGAGCCCATCTCCGAAATGGCCGAGGCGACCGATGCCAGAGCGCCCCGCTTGTTGCCCACATCCACCTTGATCTCGGTGGTGAAATCACCCACCGGCTCCTGCTCCCACTTCACATCCAGCCAGCTGTCGCTCTTGCGGAAATCGCCCAGGTTGCGGCACTCGTGGCGATGTACCACGATACCCTTGCCCGGATTGAAAATGGCCACAATCTCATCCCCCGGTAGCGGCCGGCAGCACTTGGCAAAGTGCACCACCATGCCTTCGGTACCGGTAATGGCCAGCGGAGCCGAGCCGGCCAGCGGCGGCAGCTCTTCCCTTGGCTGGTCTGTCTCCGAGCCGGTCAGACGGCGCGCCACCAGCAGCGGCATGCGGTTCCCCAGGCCGATCTCCGCCAGCAGCGCCTCTTTGCCGGCCAGGTGGAAATCCTCCAGCAACCGGCCAAGCTGCGCGTCCGGTATCTGGTCGATAGTCAGATCATATTGCGCCAGATTCTTGTTCAGCAGCCGCCGCCCCAGGGCCACCGCCTCCTGGTGGCGCAGGTTTTTCAGATAGCCGCGGATGTTGGCCCGCGCCTTGCCCGTGACCACGAAGTTGAGCCAGGCGGCGCTGGGGTTGGCGGTATCGGACGTGATGATCTCCACCGTCTGGCCACTGTAGAGCCGGGTGCGCAGGGGGACCATGTGCCGGTCGACCCGTGCCGCTACCGTATGGTTGCCCACATCCGAGTGCACGGCATAGGCGAAATCGATCACCGTGGCCCCCTTGGCCAGTACCATGATCTTGCCTCGGGGCGTGAATACGTAGACCTCATCCGGGAACAGATCGACCTTCACATGCTCCAGGAACTCCATGGAATCGCCCGCATCCTTCTGCAGCTCCAGCAGATTCTTCAGCCAGTTGGAGGCGTCGGCATGGGCCTTGCCACTCTGGTTCTCGCTGGATTTGTACAGCCAGTGCGCGGCAATGCCCGATTCCGCCATCCGGTCCATATCCACGGTGCGGATCTGTATCTCGATCGGCAGACCGTGGGGGCCGAACAGCAGGGTGTGCAGCGACTGGTAGCCGTTCGCCTTGGGGATGGCGATATAGTCCTTGAAGCGCCCGGGCACCGGTTTATAGAGATTGTGCACCACCCCCAGCACCCGATAGCAGGTGTCCAGGCGATCGACAATGATACGGAAGGCGTAGACATCCACCACCTCGGAGAAGGAGAGTTTCTTGTCCCGCATCTTGGTGTAGATACTGTAGAGGTGCTTCTCGCGGCCGCGCACCACGCCGACAATGCCCTCCTGCTCCAGTCGCCCGACCAGTGCGGCGTCGATATTCCCCATCACCTCCTTGCGGTTGCCCCGGGCGGTGCGCACCGCCTCCTTCAGGGCGCGGTAACGCATCGGCCAGTAGGCGGCGAAGCAGAGCTCCTCCAGTTCGGTGCGCAGCCGGTAGATACCCAGTCGATGGGCGATCGGGGCATAGATCTCCAGGGTCTCACGGGCAATGCGCCGGCACTTCTCGGGGCGCATCACCTCCAGGGTACGCATGTTATGCAGCCGGTCGGCCAGCTTGATCAGAATAATGCGGATATCCTGGGTCATGGCCAGCAGCATTTTACGGAAACTGGCGGCCTGGGCCTCGGCCTTGGAGGGGAAGTTGATCTGGTTCAGCTTGCTGACGCCGTCTACCAGAGTGGCCACCTCTTCACCGAACTCCTCTTCCAGTTGCGCCCGGGTAACCGGGGTATCCTCCAGCACATCATGCATGATGGCCGCCATCAGGCAACGGTGGTCGAGCCGGATATCGGCCAAAATCCGGGCAACGGCCAGAGGGTGGTAGATGTAGGGTTCGCCGCTGAGGCGTTTCTGCCCCTCATGCGCCTCGGCACTGAACATATAGGCACGATAGACCTCACGGATCTGCTCGACACCCAGATAGGATTCAAGATAGACGCAGAGATCGCTGATCAGGAAGCGGGGTTTATTATGCGGCTCGGATGATTGTGCGCTGACCGGACTGTTCATACAGCGGTCCGGTCAAGGGCCGCGCCATAGAGCGGCGCAGCCTCGGTAAACAGTGGGCTGGAATTTTTGCTTGAAAAGTCCCTGGTGAACATCCCTTATTTGGCAAACGCCTGATCATCCACCAGATCTTCGGCGGCAAAGTTTTCATCCAGGCTGTGCATATCCACATCCGACTCGGACCGGGGAGCCACAACCTGGTCGTCCACCAGTCCGGCGGCGATCTCCCGCAGGGCCATCACCGTCGCCTTGTCATTTTCCCAGGCCAGCAGGGGCGCCACGCCATGACTCAGCTGCCGCGCACGCTTGGTTGCCAACAGCACCAGGTCAAAACGGTTATCCACATGCTCAAGGCAATCTTCAACTGTAACGCGGGCCATGTTCAATACACTCCGAAGGTCCAATTCCCCCCGAAACCATTTCGCCGGGGAAGAAAAATAAGGTAATTATCCGACCATCGCGACCGGAACACTAAATACTATAACAATGCGGGCCGGCACACCAGACGCCGACTCCCCTCCATAGACAAAACAGACCTGTCTGGCGCCAGGAAAGCATGGCAACCAGCAGACGCCTATGCCAGCAGTGAACGGAGCCGCTCCTGCAACCGTTCCGCCTGGGGTTCCTGGCGCAGGCGCTGGGCCGTGATGATCGCCCTGAGTTCGCCCAGCGCCTGATCGAACAGATCATTGACCACGAGGTAATCATACTCGGGATAGTGGGACATCTCCTCCCGCGCCTCACCCATGCGCAGTTGGATCACCGCATCGCTGTCCTGCCCCCGGCTGCCGAGCCGTTGGCGCAGGGCCTCCGGCGTCGGCGGAAGAATAAAGATGGAAACCGTCTCCGGAAAGCGCTGGCGCACCTGCCGCGCCCCCTGCCAGTCGATCTCCAGGATCACATCGCTGCCACGCGCCAGTTGCTCACGGATGCCGGCCTCGGAGGTGCCATAGAAATTGCCGAATACCCGCGCATGCTCCAGAAAGGCACCGGCCTCGATCATCCGGCTGAAGGTGCCGCTATCGATAAAATGGTAATCCACGCCCTCCCGTTCACCCGGCCTTCTGGGTCGGGTGGTGTGCGAAACCGACACCCGCACCCGCTCTTCGGTCTCCACCAGCGCCTTCAGCAGACTGGTCTTTCCGGCTCCCGAAGGGGCGGACACTATAAACAGGGTACCTATCGTCATGCTTTTTCCACGTCCGGTTCAATATTTGTTGGAATAACGGCGGTCACGACCCACGCCTATTCGATATTCTGGATCTGCTCGCGCATCTGCTCGATCAGCACCTTCAGCTCCACCGACACCCGGGTCATCTCCACGTCATTGGACTTGGAGCCCAGGGTATTGGCCTCCCGGTTCAGCTCCTGCATGAGAAAATCCAGCCGGCGCCCCACCGGTTCGTCCCGGCCCAACACCGCCTCCACCTCATCCAGGTGGGTCTGCAGCCGGTCCATCTCTTCATCCACATCGAGCCGCTGGGTCAGCAGCACCATCTCCTGTTCGATACGCCCCTCATCCAGCTCGGTCGTCAGTTCAGCCAGCCGGGCGCGCAGCCGGTCACGCAGCGACACCAGCAGCTGCGGCATCAGCCGCTTCACCTTGGCCACCTCTTCCCGCATCGCCCCACAGCGCTGGAGAATCAGTTCCGCCAGGCGACCACCCTCGCGGCGGCGCGACTCCACCAGGCCATCCAGGGCCTCGTCCAGCAGCGCCGCGGCCCGCTGATGCACCGGCGTCAGATCCAGTTCTTCGGTCTCCAGCACCCCGGGCCAGCGCAGGATATCCATTGCCCGGGGGGGTACCGATTCATGCAGCAGACGCCCCACCTCACCGGCCGCATCAATGATCTGCTGGGCGAAGCGTTCATTCACCGTCACACCGGCCGTGGCGTTTTTCGCCGGGACAAAACGGAACAGGCAGTCCACCTTGCCGCGCCCCAGGCGGGCGGCAACCCGCTCCCTGACCAGCGGCTCCAGTGCACGCAACTCCTCCGGCAGCCGCACAAACAGCTCCAGATAGCGGTGATTGACCGAGCGCAGTTCGCACACCAGTTCACCCAGTTCATTCCGGCTCTCTCTTCTAGAAAACGAGGTCATACTGCAGATCATGAGCGCACCTGTTATTTATACTTGGAAGCGTACTGCGTATCATCGCCTACACGCAGACAGTGACCCCCCGCCGGTTGACCGGGACGTCCATTCCCTGGCAACACGACCGACGTGGTAATCTGTATCATAATGCGCATTCAGACAGAGTGCATCCGGAGCCGACTATTTCTTCACCCGCCGAACAGAACAGGGACAGCCTACCATCCGGTACCGTCATTGACTGTTACTCGATCATCAAGTTGATCGGGAGTGGCGGCTTCAGCCTGATTTACCTGGCAGAGGACGAGGACACCCAGGATCATGTGGTGATCAAGGAGTATCTGCCGAAAAAGCTGGCGGTACGGGACAGCAGCGGCAAGGTACAGGTCAGCGGCGAGAAGCAGAGCGACGCCTTTCACAACGGCCGCCGGCTCTTCTACCTGGAAGCCAAGGCGCTGGCCACCCTGCGCCACCCCAACATTGTCAATGTCCGCACCTTCTTCCTGGCCAACAACACCGCCTACCTGGTGATGGACTACGAACACGGCAAAAACCTCGGCGGCTATGTAAAAAAACGCAACGGCGGACTCAGCACCACCTTCCTGATGACGGTCTTTCCGGCGGTACTGGACGCCCTGAACCTGATCCACTCCGAAGGACAACTGCACCTGGATATCAAGCCCAGCAACATCCATCTGCGTCCCGGCGGCAACCCGCTGCTGTTGGATTTTGGCGCGGTACACCAGTTCGCCACCACGCGCAGCCGGCAATCCTCCCAGGTGGTGACCCCCGGATTCGCCCCGGTGGAGCAGTATTACTCCTCCGGTTATGTGGGTCCGTGGAGCGATGTCTACGCCATTGGCGCCACCATGCGCTCCTGTATCGAGGGCAAGCCGCCCCCCTCCGCTATTGAGCGACACGCCAAGGATTCCATGAAACCGATCACGGCGCTGTACCGGAAACAGTACCCCGCCCACCTGCTGGAGGTGATCGACTGGGCCATGGAGGTGGATCCGCTGCTGCGGCCCCAGAATGCCGGCATCATGCTGGAGGCACTGACACAGCAGCGGGGACGCCCGGCCAACAACCGTCAATCGCAACTGGAGACGAGTGACAACCTGTTCACGGAGAAACAGCCTGAATGAGCATACAACCCGGCGAATTCGCCTCCAGCAGCCTGATCGGCGACCGCAAGATCAATCAGGATCGCTGTGTCCGGGTGACTGGCAGCGACGGCAATGCCATTCTGCTTGGACTGGGCGACGGCATGGGCGGTCATCCGCGCGGCGAGACCGCGGCACAGGTGCTGATCGACACTTGCACGAGCTATTTCAACCGCACGCCCCACCCGATCCTCAATCCGGGCAGTTTTCTCACCCGCCTGCTGCATAAGGCCCACGAGAACATTGTCGCCTTCGGCTATGAGCAGCGGCCGGCCATCGACCCCCGCACCACCGCCGTGGCCTGCCTGATCCAGAAGAGTGTGGCCCACTGGGCGCACGCCGGTGACAGTCGGCTCTATCTGCTGAGGGAGCATCGGGTGCTTGCCAGGACCATCGACCACTCCTATGTCGAACGCCTGAAACAGCAGGGCGTGATTACTGCCCGGCAGCAGAAAAACCACCCGCAACGCAATTACGTCACACGCTGCCTGGGCGGCGCGCTGGTCTCCCCCGACATCACCCTGGGCAAACACAAACTGGAGGCCGGGGATATTCTGCTGCTCTGCAGCGACGGCCTCTGGGGCAGTATCAGTGAAACCGACCTGCTGAACACCCTGTTCAGTCGATTGCCGCTGGCAGATGCGGTGCAGGCACTGGCGGAGCAGGCGGCCCATAACGCTTTCCCGGACAGTGATAACATCACCCTGATCGCCCTCCGGATGCAGCATCAGGATCAGGAATCCGCCAGCACAACCGCGCAGGACAAGCAGGAGCCAACTGAAGAGAGCAACCTGGCCCAGGCCATTGCCGAACTGCAGAACGCCATCAGCAATTTTGAAACCGAAATCAAACAGGATAAAGAATGAGACCCAGTGGACGTACCCCCGAGCAGATGCGCCTTGTGCGCATCACCCGAGAATTCACCAAACACGCGGAGGGATCGGTACTGATCGCTTTCGGCGACACCCAGGTTATCTGCACCGCCTCGGTTGAAGAGCGCGTTCCGCCGTTTCTCAAGGGTACCGGCCAGGGCTGGGTGACGGCCGAGTACGGCATGCTGCCCCGCTCCACCGGCAGCCGCATGGCCCGGGAGGCGAGCCGGGGCAAACAGGGAGGGCGCACCCTGGAGATCCAGCGGCTGATCGGCCGCAGCCTGCGGGCAGTCACCGATCTCAAGGCCCTCGGCGAGCGGACCATCACCCTGGACTGCGACGTCATCCAGGCGGACGGCGGCACCCGGACGGCATCCATCTCCGGCGCCTACGTCGCCCTGTGCGACGCCATCCGTACATTGCGGGCCTCCGGCAAACTGGCCACGGACCCGATCCATGGCCAACTCGCCTCGGTCTCGGTCGGCATTTATCAGGGCGCGCCGGTACTGGATCTCGACTATGCCGAGGACTCCCAGGCCGAGACCGACATGAATGTGGTGATGAATGACGCCGGGGCCTTTGTCGAGGTGCAGGGTACGGCAGAGGGTCACGCCTTCCATCTGCATGAACTGAATGCCATGCTGGCGCTGGCCGACACAGGGATCCGGGAGATCATGCTGGCACAGCAGGAGGCCCTTAACCGCTAGCGAACATCACAGGGTTGTATTGTTCAGCCGCCGGCCCCTACAGCGTCGGGAAGGTATAGCGACTCCCTTCCCGCAGGGATGCGGCGGGCCAGCGCTGGGTAATGGTCTTGCGGCGGGTATAGAAGCGCACCGCGTCCGGGCCATAGGCGTAGAGATCACCGAACAGCGAGCGTTTCCAGCCACCAAAACTGTGGTAGGCCACCGGCACCGGCAGGGGGACATTCACGCCTACCATGCCAACCCGGATATGGTCACTGAAGTAGCGCGCCGCCTCGCCATCACGGGTAAAGATACAGGTGCCGTTGCCGTACTCATGTTCGTCGATCAGGGTCATTGCCTGCTGCAGATTCTCCACCCGCACCACACAGAGCACCGGCCCGAAGATCTCATCCCGGTAGATCGACATCTCCGCGGTCACCCGGTCAAACAGGCACCCCCCCAGAAAGAACCCCCCGGCATGGCCTGCAACCTGCCGGTCCCGGCCATCCACCACCAGCTCAGCCCCCTCGGTCACACCCCGCTCCACATAGCCGCGCACCTTCTGCAGGTGCTGCTCAGTCACCAGCGGGCCCATTTCGCACCCCGTCTCACGGCCCGGCCCCACTTTCAGATGTGCCAGCTTTTCCACCAGCCCACCGACCACGGCATCCGCCACCGTATCGCCGACACAGATCACCACCGAGATGGCCATGCAGCGTTCGCCGCAGGAGCCATAGGCCGCCCCCATCAGGGCATTCACCGCATTCTCCAGATCGGCATCCGGCATCACCACCGCATGGTTCTTGGCGCCACCCAGCGCCTGCACCCGCTTGCCGGCCGCCGTGCCGGTCCGATAGATATATTCCGCCACCTGGGTGGAACCAACGAAGCTGACCGCCTGTACCCGGGGATCATTCAGCAGCGTATCCACCGCCTCCTTGTCACCGTTCACCAGGTTGAATACGCCATCCGGCAGGCCGGCCTGTTGCAGCAGTTCGGCAATCCGCAGCGCCGCCGAGGGGTCCCGCTCGGAGGGCTTGAGGATAAAGGTATTGCCGCAGACCAGCGCCATCGGGAACATCCACATCGGTACCATCACGGGGAAATTGAACGGCGTGATCCCCGCCACCACTCCCAGCGGCTGGAACTCGGACCAGGCGTCGATACCCGGTCCGACACTCTTGGAGAATTCGCCCTTCAGCAGTTCCGGGGCACCGCAGGCATACTCCACCACCTCGATGCCGCGGGTCAATTCACCCAGAGCATCCTCCAGCACCTTGCCGTGCTCATCGGTGATCAGGCCGCAGATCTCCTCGGCATGCTGCTCCAGCAGCTGCTTGTAGCGGAACATCACCTGGGCACGCCTCAGGGGCGGTGTCTCCCGCCAGGCCGGAAAGGCCGCCGCGGCTGCGGCAATGGCCTGCTCGACCGTGGCCCGGGAGGCCAGCGCCACCTGCCGCAGCGTCTCACCGGTGGCCGGATTGTAGACCGGCTGGGTCCGCCGATGATCGCTGACGGCCTCGCCGTTGATGAAATGGCCAATTGTTTTCATAAACTGCTCCTGACAGAACGAGCCGCGGCGGCTCTCTGGTTACCACCCGGACGATCCTGCCACAGCCTGGATACCCCGGGATAGAAAGTCTGTTGCCGGTTTCCGCGCCGGATCCACTGATCAAAGCGCCTTGATGCTGTCACCCACCACGTTGATCAACCGGTCGATCTCCCCCTTTTCAAGCGTCATGGAAGGTCCGAACTGAATGGTGTCGCCGCCATAGCGCACATAGACACCCTGCTCCCAGCAACGCATGGCGATCTCCCAGGGACGGCGCGCCGGCTCACCCGGAAAGGGCGCGATCTGCAGGGCCCCGGCTAGTCCGAAGTTACGGATATCGGTGATATGGGGTGTGCCGCGCAGGCTGTGCAGGCCAGCCTCGAAATAGGGCGCCATCTCCCGGGCACGCTCCGCCAGGCGCTCCTCCTCAAACAGGGCAAGGGCCGCCAACGCCGCGGCGCAGGCCAGCGGGTGCGCGGAATAGGTATAGCCATGGGGGAACTCCACCATATACTCCGGTCCGCCCTGCTCCATGTAGGTCTGGTAGATGTCGCTGCGGGCGATCGTCGCCCCCATCGGCACTGTCCCGTTGGTCAACCCCTTGGCCAGGGTCATGATATCCGGCACGACACCGAAGGCGTCGGCACCGAAAGCGTGGCCGGTGCGGCCAAAACCGGTGATCACCTCATCGAAGATGAGCAGGATGGCATGCTTGTCGCAGATCTCCCGCAGCCGTTGCAGATACCCTTCGGGGGGCACGATCACCCCCGCCGACCCGGCAACGGGCTCGACAATCACAGCGGCGATATTGGCGGCATCGTGCAGCGCCACCAGCTCCTCCAGCTGATCCGCCAGGGCCGCGCCCTGGGTCGGCATGCCGCGGCTGAAGGCGTTCTCCGGCAACAGGGTGTGGGGCAGATGATCGGCATCCAGCAGGGTACCGAACAGCTTGCGGTTCGGCCCGATCCCTCCCACGCTGATACCACCAAAATTGACCCCGTGATAGCCCTTGCTCCGACCGATCAGCTTGGTCTTGCCCGGCATGCCCTTCTGACGCCAGTAACCCCGCGCCATTTTCAGTGCGGTCTCAACCGCCTCGGAACCGGAATTGGTGAAAAAGACATAGTCCAGGCCCGCCGGCGTCATCCGCTTGAGGCGATTCGCCAGTTCAAACGCGAGCGGGTGGCCAAACTGGAACCCCGGGGCATAATCCATACGGCCCAATTGGGTCGTGATCGCCGCGCTGATCGCCTGCCGGTTGTGACCGGCGCCACAGCACCAGAGACCCGACATCCCATCCAGAATCCGCCGGCCATCGGCACTCTGGTAATAATTGCCCTCTGCCGCCACCACCATGCGGGGCTTCTGTTTGAAATCCCGGTTGCCGGTGAACGGCATCCAGTGGGCTTCCAGCGCCTCGCGGCTCAGGCCAGCGCTGAGTCGGGTATCGAAATCCGGCATCTTGAGCTCCTTGGTCCATGGGTGAGCATACGCCTTGCCTGAGCATAGAATAAGTTGAACCACTTAACTATTGCACCCGGTAAATACCCGAAAAACCTGTCGGATGCAGTACATGAAACGAAACGCAACGATATTTGATGCACATCGTTGCTCAGCACATCCTGGATCCCTGTTTACGGGAACGGCTGAACAGCCCCTGCTTCCAGGAAAGGCAAGGCATCCAGTCAGGATTTAATATGCCACCCCATAACAGAAGGCCTTGTCCATTGGGCAAGGCCTTCTGTTACTCCCGGACCGGCTTACCGCTAGGGGATTACCGAGTCGATGACCAGCTCAACCACCGCGGCGCCACTGACAGCCACCGGCGACACTTCGCCCAGCAGATCTCCACTGGCGGCAATGGCATTGCCTGACCGGGATATCCGGGCACCCACAACCACCTGGGGGAAATTCGACAGACTCATCCCCGGCACCATTGCCTGGCCGTCGTTCAGTTCAATCGTCGCCGGCAGATCACCCGCCTTCAGGCGCACCGCCGCCAGGGGCATTTTCGGACCCTCCAGGGCACGGGCATAGACAAACAGGCTCTCTTCCGGCTTTACCTGGGCCGCCAAGGCGTCGGAAAGGGTGATACGCGCGGTAATCGACTGTCCTGGAGATGCAGCCGCCGCCGGCTTTTCCGCTGCGCTGCCGGGGCCCGAGGCCGCCATTTTACGCTCCGCCGCCGCAATCAGCCGATCGACCTGCTCGGTTGAGTCCGGATCATCCGCCAGCATCGGTCTGAGATGGCGCCAGTGCGCCAGCGCTTGGGCATGATTCCCCGACTGATCTTCCACCATGCCGGCGAGCCAGAGGGCCGTCTGGTCTTCGGGCGCCAGGACGATGGCCTTGCGTATCAGCGCGGTCGGACGACCCTGCATATCCCCACCCGCCGCCATCGCCAGGGCATCGGCCAGAGCCAGCATGATGGAGGGCTGGTCACTGACCAGTTGGTTCAGCTTGTCAAAGGCGAAGGCCGCCTTCTGGTAATCCTTCGTCGCCATATAGGTCCGGCCCAGAAGATACCACCCCTCCGCATCTTCAGGATTCTCTTTCAGGCGCTCCACCAGGACCCCCACCATCTCCTCGATCGAGGGCAACTCCTTGTCTGACTGCTGCGCCAGCAGTGCCGCCGGATCCACCAGCTGGGGCGTGCCGAGATAGAGATAGGTAGAGACCGTAACCGCCACCACAAACAGGGCGGAAAACAGCAGTGTCAGGACGCCACCCCTGCCGGGACCGGCGGCGACACCACTCTTGTCATCAGCAGATTCCAGATCGATCAGCAGCGCCTGCTCCAGTTCCAGCTTGGACTGCTCATATGCCTCGTCCGACAGGGAGCCAGTGGCATATTCACTGTTCAGATCGGCCAGCCGTTCGCGGGCGATCACCACATTCTGTTTATCGCGATCAGAAGTCTGAAGCTGGGATCTGCGCAACAGGGCAGGCACAATAAAAGCGAGTGCGGCCAGTATCATGGCCGCCGTAATTAACCAGAAAATTGTCATGTGTGGGTTTCTTCTTCGCCAAGCAAGGTTTTGGCTCTCTGCAGATCGTTATCACTGGGCCTATTGTCAGCCTGTCTACCTTTTCCCCGAATGAATACGAACAGGATCGCAACACCGCCCGCCAGAATCACAAAAGGCCCCAGCCAGAGCAGCAGGGTCGACAACTGAAATGGGGGACGATAGAGCACGAAATCTCCATAGCGCTTCACCATGTAGGCCACCACATCGTCTCTACTGGCGCCACTCTGCACCAACTCGTAGGTCTTGTGGCGCATGTCCTGGGCCAACTCGGCGTTGGAATCGGCCAGATTCTGATTCTGACATACCAGGCAACGCAACTCCGCCACCAGCTGTTTATAGCGGGCCTCCTTCTCCGGGTCATCGAACTGGGTCGCTTCAATGGCTGCCTGCGAAAACAGCGGTATCAGCAACAGCAACACAAACAACCAGGCACGCGTCATGATTCATTCTCCAGCTGTTGCAGCAGGGGCCTGAACTCATCATCCCATACCTGCTGATAGAGGGGGCCGGTATGCTTTTTGCGGATCATCCCCTGCTTGTCGATCACAAAGGTCTCCGGCGCACCATAGACGCCCCAGTCCATGATCGCTGTACTGTCGGGGTCAAAGCCCACCGCGGCAAACGGATTGCCTTTCTTGGCCAGGAAGGACAACGCCTCGGACCGTTCATCGCGCCAGTCGATGCCGATAATGGTGACACCCTCGTTCTTCGACAGATGCTTGAGGAACTCGTGCTCGCGCCAGCATTCCGGACACCAGGTGCCCCAGACATTGAGCAGCCACACCTTGCCCTTCAAGGCATCCGTACTGACCGTCTTTTCCGGATCAAACAGATCGGGTAGCGTGAATGCCGGTGCCGGCTCATTAATCAGCACCGACGGGACATCACGCGGATTCAGTGTCAACCCGATCCCCAGCAGCAGGGCCAGTGCCAGGAAAATACCCAGCGGCAGCAGAAACCGCACCTTCATGCCGTAACCTCGTCAACTGCAATGCTGGCCTTGCTTTTCAGTCGATAGTAACGGCGATCGGTTGCCGCCAGCAGGCCACCCAGCGCCATCAACAGGCCGCCCAGCCAGACCCAGCGGACAAACGGCTTATGATAGAGGCGGACACTCCAGGCACCCTCGTTACCCAAGGGTTCACCCAGTGCGACAAACAGGTCCCTGAACAGGCCGGCATCAATACCCGCTTCGGTCATGGGCATCCCGGACTTGTAGTTGCGTTTCTCAGGGCTCAGATGGGTGATCTTTTGCGCCCCCAGGTAGATGTCCACCTCACCCCGGAACGCCTGATAGTTGGGTCCCTGGACTTTTTTCACACCCTGGAACTGAAAATCATAACCACCCAGTGAATAGCTCTCTCCGGGCGCAAGACGCACATCCTTCTCCTCGCTGTAGACGCTGGTCAGCGTGATGCCCACCACGAACACCGCCAGGCCGATATGGCCCAGCATCATGCCCCAGCCGGAGCGGGGGGTGTTGGCCAGGGTCTGGCTGAAAGCACGACCCGCGGTATGCCGGTCGAACAGCCACTGCAGGGTGCTGAGCACAACCCAGATCGCCAGCACCAGCGCCAGTGCGGCACTCCAGGAGAAACGGGGAGCCAGCAGCATCAGGCCCAATCCGGCAATCAGGCTGAACAGCAGCGACAGCCGCAACCGCGCAAACAGCCGCTGACCACTATCCTGCCGCCATCGCGCCAGGGCACCCACCCCCACCAGCGCGGCAAGCGGCGCCGTCAGGGGGATAAACACAGCGTTGAAATAGGGTGGGCCGACCGATATTTTGCCCAGGCCCAGCGCATCGATCGCCAGGGGATAAAGGGTTCCGAGCAGCACGCTGCAGGCGGCCACCACCAGGATCACGTTATTCAGCAGCAGCCCGGTCTCCTTGGAGATCAGCTTGAAGCTGACGCTGCTGCGGATCTGGGAGGCGCGCCAGGAGTAGAGCAGCAGCGAGCCGCCAATCACCACCACCAGGAAGGTGAGGATAAAGATACCCCTCCCGGGGTCGGTGGCGAAGGCGTGCACCGAGGTGAGTACACCGGAACGCACCAGAAAGGTACCCAGCAGACTGAGCGAGAAGGCGAAAATCGCCAGCAGTACGGTCCAGGCCTTGAACGCGCCCCGTTTCTCGGTCACCGCCAGCGAGTGAATCAACGCCGTTCCTACCAGCCAGGGCATAAAGGAGGCGTTTTCCACCGGGTCCCAGAACCACCAGCCGCCCCAGCCCAGTTCGTAATAGGCCCACCAGCTGCCCAGTACGATACCCAGGGTCAGGAACATCCACGCCACATTGGTCCAGGGACGGGACCAGCGGGCCCAGGCCGCATCCAGTTGACCACCCAGCATGGCGGCAATCGCAAAGGCGAAGGCAACCGAGAATCCGACATAGCCCATATAGAGCATCGGCGGGTGGATTGCCAGGCCGGGATCCTGCAGCAGCGGATTCAGATCGCGCCCTTCGATGGGCGCATTCACCAGGCGATCGAAGGGATTCGAGGTAAACAGCATAAACAGCAGGAAGCCGACGCCGATCATGCCCATCACGCCGACCACCCGGGCCAGCATGATCTCCGGCATGCTGCGGCTGAACAGCACCACCGCCCCGGTCCAGACCGAGAGAATCAGGGCCCAGAGCAGCAGGGAGCCCTCATGGGCACCCCACACCCCGGAGATCAGATAGAGCGTCGGCAGATGGGTGTTGGAGTTCTGCGCCACATAGGCAACGGAAAAATCATTCACCAGAAAGGCGTAGGTCAGACAGCCGTAGGAGATCAGCATGAACAGCAGCTGACCCAGGGCCGCCGGCCTGGCCACGGCCACCCAGCTGCCAATACGCCGATGGGCGCCGATAATCGGCAGCGTGGCCTGTATCAGCGCCAGTGACAGCGCCAGGATCAGCGCCACATGCCCCAGTTCAGGAATCATTGGCTGGCTACTCCGGTCGGTGTGACGCTGCCGCTATGCGCCCTGTCCAGGGCGTCCGCCACCTCGGGCGGCATGTAGTTCTCATCATGCTTGGCCAGCACCTCGTCGGCCACAAACACACCATCAGTCCCCATCCGACCCTGGGCGATCACACCCTGGCCCTCGGCGAACAGATCCGGCAGGATACCGGTATAGGCCACCTTGACCGCGTGAGCAGTATCGGTCACCAGAAACCGCACCGTCAACTCCTGGCCGCGCTCCAGGCTGCCACTCTGCACCATGCCACCCAGGCGATAGACGTGATCCACCGGTGCCTTGTTCTGCACCACATCGGTGGGGGAGAAGAAGTAGGAGAGATTGCTGTCCAGGGCATTGAACACCAGCCAGGCAGCCAGTCCGAGTCCCGCCAGCCCGGCCATCAGAAAACCGAGTCGCTTATGTCTTGCTTTCATACTCTATCTCCCGCCTTGATCCGGATGATTCGGGCTATGCGCTGCAGCACCGAGCGCCGGTAGTTTCGCAGCATGATCGGTTCCAGCACCATCAGCAGCGCGGACACACCGAACGAACCCCACACATAGAGGGCGTACCCGCCCATATCAAAAAATTCCGCCACGCTGCTCATCGCTGCATCTCCGCCAGCTCACTAACCCAGGTGGTGTCCGCTTCCCGTTCCAGAATGATGGAGCGCACCCGTGCCAGGGCCACGGCAATGGTATAAGCCCAGAAACCCAGCGCCATGATCAGCATGGTCCAGAGCATGATCGCACTCATGCTGGAACCGCTGCTCATGCTCACCGAGGCCCCCTGGTGCAGGGTGTTCCACCACTGCACCGAGTAGTGGATGATCGGTATATTCACCACCCCCACCAGCACCAGCAGTGCGCCGGCCCGGTCGGCCCGGCGCGTGTCATCGATGGCCCCCTGCAACGCCAGATAACCGAGGTAGAGAAACAGCAGAATCAGTTCCGAGGTAAGCCGGGCATCCCAGACCCACCAGGTACCCCACATCGGCTTGCCCCAGAAGGCACCGGTCCAGAGGGCCAGAAAGGCGAAAATGGCGCCGGTCGGCGCCAGGGCCCGGGTCATCATCCCCGAGAGTCGGGTATTGAACACCAGTCCGAGGGCCGCCCAGAAGGCCATGACCAGGTAGATAAACATGGACATCCAGGCCGCCGGCACATGGACAAAAATAATCCGGTAGCCCTCTCCCTGTTTGTAATCGGTCGGCGCCACGAAGAAACTCATATAGAGCCCCACACCAATCAGCCCGACTGCGAACAGCGTGAAAATCGGAATCAGACGACCGGCCAGAGGATAGAAAGTGGCGGGTGATGAAAACTTGAACCAGTTGATCAATCTAGTATTCATTGGATAGTTGTTAGGGCCGACTGCTCGGTGGTTTGATAGTACAAGGCGGGTTTGGTTCCCGTGGCTGCGTGAAATATTGCCATGGGGGCATTTATACCCAACCCTGCCGCACAGGGGCATTGACCAAAGGCAAAACCATGATCAAAAGGAACGCCTTTCATTCCCGCTACTCCACCGAAATCCTGAGCGCCGCGGAGGCGGCCAGCGGTGACAACAGCAGTGATAATACCAGAATGGCACCCAGCATGGAGAGGTGTCCCTGACCGCCCAGGCCGGATGCTGTGGCCTCCACCGCCCCTGAGCCGAAAATCAGCACCGGTATGTAGAGCGGCAGCACCAGCAGTGAAACCAGCACACCGCCGCCCCGCAGCCCCAGAGTCAGGGCGGCCCCGATCGCACCGATCAGACTCAGGGCGGGGGTACCCAGCAACAGTGACAACACCATCACACCCAGTGTTTCACTGGAGAGGTCATACTGCAGCCCCAGCAGCGGGGCCATCAGCACCAGTGGCAGGCCGGTCACCAGCCAGTGCGCCGCTACCTTGGCCAGCACCAGGATGAACAGCGGCTGCGGCGTCAGCAGCATCTGCTCCAGGGCGCCATCCTCGTAATCCACCGCAAACAGTCGCTCCAGGGCCAGCATGGAGGCGAGCAGTGCCGCCACCCAGAAAACCCCCGGAGCAATCAGCCGCAGGGTTTTCAGCTCCGGCCCGATACCCAGCGGAAACAGACTGACCACGATGACAAAAAAGAACAGGGTGGTGAACAGGTCGGAACGGCGCCGCATCGCCAGCAGCAGGTCACGCCCCATCAGGGTTCTGAAGGCGCTAAACATGCCCCGCCTCCTTCCAGCCAAGTCGTAGCTCCTTGACCTGTTCCCGGGTGATTTTCACCGCTTGATGGGTCGTCAGGATCACCATACCGCCACTATTGATGTGGTCACGGATAATCGACTGCAGAAAATCCACCGCCGCCACATCCAGGGCGGTGAAAGGCTCATCCAGCACCCAGAGACGCGATTTGTTCAGTAACAGCCGGGCCAGGGCGACGCGCCGCTTCTGGCCCTGGGAGAGCACCCGGCTGGGCAGATCCTCATGCCCCATCAAACCCATCCGCTCCAGCGCCTCCCAGGCCTGTCGCTCAGACACCGGATTGCCATCCAGGGCGCTGCAGACACGCAGATTTTCAACCCCGGTCAGATCATCCTTGATGCCGTTCTTATGCCCGATATAGACCACATTCCGGGTAAACTCCTCGCCCAGACGATGGATCGATTCGCCGTCCCAGCGGATCTCGCCGGCACTCTCCCTGATCAGTCCGCACAGGGTGCGCATCAGCGTGGTCTTGCCGCTGCCATTATGGCCATGCAGATGCAACAACTCGCCGGCTCCCAGCGTGAAACTGAGATCGGAAAACAGCTTGCGGTCACCTCGTATACAGGCCAACCCCGCCACTTCGAGCATTGAAAGCACCTTTGAAACAGCAAAAAACCGCCCGATTGTACACAGCCTGACCGCGCTTTCCCATCCAGCCGTGATCCGGGGTAGAATTCCCACATTCAATTCAGCGCAGGAAATCGTGTCATGTCACTCAAGCATCGTGGAGAAAGGGTTGTACTGGCGAGCAATAATGCCGGCAAGGTTCGTGAGATCAATCAACTGCTGGCACAGCAGGATATCCAGGTAGTTCCGCAGAGCGCATTCGACACGCCGGAAGCCGAAGAGACCGGCCTGACCTTCGTCGAGAACGCCATTCTCAAGGCGCGCAATGCCGCCCGCCACAGCGGCCTGCCGGCCATTGCCGATGACTCGGGCATCGAGGTGGACGCACTGAAGGGTGCCCCCGGCATTTACTCAGCGCGCTTCGCCGGCCCTGCCTGCGACGATCAGGCCAATAACGACAAGCTGCTGGCCGACCTGCAGGGGGTCGCGGACGAAGATCGCAGCGCCCGCTTCCAGTGTGTCCTGGTCTATCTGCGCCACGCCGATGACCCAACACCGATCATCTGCCAGGGAACCTGGGAAGGTCGCATTCTGCATGCCGCCGAAGGTGAGAACGGTTTCGGCTACGACCCCCTTTTTCTGGTACCCGAATTCGGCTGCAGCTCCGCCCAACTGCCCCCGGAACAGAAAAATGCCTTGAGCCACCGGGGTCAGGCACTGCGCAAACTGCTCATCGCACTCTCCTGATCCGGCCAGTCAATAGTACGCGAGATGCCACTCCTGCCGCTTCAGCACCGCCTCGGTATCCGCGCCAGGCAGTGGCGGTACCCTGACGCACGGACGCAAACGCTGGAAACGTTTGCCGCGAACAGACCACGCCCGCAAGGCGCAGAAATCGGCCTGCTGCAGGGAATCAGTAGATGACGCTCTCCAGCCGTCGGAAAAATTCTCCCCGCTCGAAGGGCTTGGCCATGAAGCCCTTGGCGCCGATCTTTTGCACCCAGGTCTGGATGGTCTCCTGTCGGTTGCCGCTGATAATGATTACCGGAATATCCTGGGTATCCACATGGGTCTGCAGCTTCCGTGTCGCCTGAAAACCATCCATGCCGGGCATCATCACGTCCATGAAAATCAGGTTTGGCTTGTGATTTCGCGCCAACTCAATCCCCTGTGCGCCATCCACCGCCTCCAGCGTGCGGTAACCGGACTGGTGCAACATGCCGCACATCAGCCTGCGTACCGTCCTGGAGTCATCCACAATCAGCACCGTCGTGCCTGCAGACGGCGTCACCCGACGATTGATCCGGCGCTCTCTGGGAGCGACGGTACGCTTGCGCTGAAACAATCGATAAAGTCCTGAAAGACCCATTCTTCACTGCTCTCTGAAACCGACACCTGATTACTCGTTTTATGTTAACTGAAACAGCGTCAATGGCTATAGGCACAATCTGAAAAGCAGCAATATTCCGTTCCGGCCAGCAGCTAAAAAGTCACTTCACCGCGCGCCCGGCGTTCCAGGGGGAGCAGTGCACCGGTAATCAGCTGGTGGGTTGGCGTGGCCACGCCATAGCGCTGCCCGAGGCGCACCACCGCGCCGTTCCAGGCATCGATTTCCGACGGTCGGTCGGCGGCTATATCCCGCTGCAGGGAACTGGTGCCGCTCGGCTCCAGGGTCTCAATGAATGCCCAGGCCCCGGCGATAATATCGGACGGGAGATCAATTCCAGCCGCTTTGGCCAGTGCCACGGTTTCGCGCATGCAGGCATCGATGATGGCACGGGTAGCCGGCTCTTCACGCAGTATGCCGATCGGCGCCCGACTGATCGCTCCCAGACCACCCCAGCCGGTGATAAACAGAAACTTGCGCCAGATCTCCAGCAGAATGGAGTCCGGCAACTCAATGTTGATTCCGGCCTCCGCAAGGGCCGCGGCCAACCTCTCCAGACGTTCGCTGGATGCCCCCTCAAGCTCACCCAGTAGCAGTGTCGGCTCATGGCCGATATGGCGGATCAGGCCCGGGCGCTCGATAAAACTAAAAATCTTTGCCACACCTCCCAGCACCCGCTCCCTGCCGAGTACCGCGCTCAGCTGGTCAGGCGCTTCCACGCCGTTCAACAGTGACACCACATAGGTATCCGGCCCCAGTAGAGGTGCCATCGCCTGAGCCACCGCCGGCAACTGCCAGCTCTTGACGCAGACCAACACCACATCTACCGGGCCAATCTCTCCCGGATTGTCGGTTACGGTAGGCGATGGAACACTGAAATCACCCTTGATGCTCTCGACCATCAATCCCTGCTGCCGCATCGCCTGCAGATGGGCGCCACGGGCAATAAACGCCACCTCATGCCCGATACTGGCCATCCGGCCGCCAAAATAGCCGCCAACACCACCACTGCCATAGACCGCAATCTTCATCAGGATGCTCCCGCCTTACCTCAAACCAAACCCTTGCCACAGGGTAAGCATAGCGTATCAGGCAGGGTCAAAAAACATGCCCGTAAGGGTGGGGCGAACCCCAGGGCCGGAACTAAGGTGCGGGAGCGCTTTCCACGCTCCCGCGGATGCCGCACTTTGCGACAAAGAAGGAAGGACGATGGTATTCAGGCCATCGCGCAGGGATCAGTCACTTCGCCTTGGATGCCCAGTGCGCCTTGACATACATGAGCGTGATGGCGTTCATTCGCTTCATGATATCGTCGGTGGTGACAAAAATGGTCACCGGATAGCCCGTCTCACGGCCCTCGGTAAAATAGTCCCGGATGGTCTTCCAGAGATTCTCCACCCCTTGCAGTTCCCGACTGATCTTTTCCGAGTTCAGGCTGTTGTTCTCCAGACTCGCATGGGCGCTCTCAAACTCCGCCACGGCCTGCTGCATCTGCGCCTGGGTGGCATCGCTCTTGAACCCGGCCTGATGTGCCGCATAAAACATGGCGATCCGCTGGGAAAGCATGCGCTGACGACCGGCGATATTGACCGCGGCAACGGTCTTTTCGGCCTGCTTGCCTTCGAGTTCCATGACGACCGCCTGGTTCAGCCCCAGCAGCGTCTCACTCAATTCGAGCATGGTGGCCCCACTGAACTTCACATAGGGCGCCTCGGTGATCCTGACCATCTTCTCCAGTAACGGGTCGATCTCATCCAGCAATCCCCGCACCTTGGAGTCGGTAACCGATTTTTTCAGGACATCGTGATTATTCACCATCAGGGCGACACTGCCCTTCATCTGTCGGGTCGCCTTGCCGGCACGAACCTGCCCGCCCAGAAAGAGGTAGTCCTTGGTAATTCGCTGCGACAGCATACGCTGCATGCCGGCCGTATTCACCAACGCCGCCATGTCGGCCGCAATCGCGCTGGACGCCACCAACGGTAACCAGAGCAGCGCCGCCAAACATAAGAGTGTCAGTGCCTTGTTATCAGCTTTCATGCCTATCCCATCCCCCGTTTCTCGAAGCAGATCAGCCTGCCGGTTATAACAAAATTTTTATCTGCACAAAAGAAATTTAATACCTACACGCCGACTTCCGAAACGGAAACCGTCGGGCACACGAACAACTGCATTGGGTATTGATCTGTTGGCAACTGCAACGGTTATCGACTAGTTGCGGGCGAACTTGATGATTTCTTCGGTAATCCGCGCTGCACCTTCACCGTACAGCATGGTGCCAGGTAACCATGCCGTATTGCCCCAGGGGCAGGGAAAATAGTAGCCGCGGATCGACGTAAGTGAACGCGAATTCTTTGATTTCCCAACTGCCTCATCGCCTGGCCGCCAGGGCACTGTTGCTTTTCGGGTAGCGACCTGTGCTGTTACGCCATGGCCAGATAGCTGATTTTATTATTATTTGCGTCTATTCCATCCTTCGGTCCGTAAACGGTGCATTATCCCTGCACCACTCCCCCATGCATGCGCCGCTTTATACACGCTCGATCCCGCCCCGGCTGAGCCTTGTGGGTAACCAGATAACGAATTCACGCGGACGCTGATCGGGATCAGGCGAAATTACTCTTTTGGGGAGATCCTGTCCGAGGCATCCAGCTTATTACTGAAACCACAGAACTTGCGCAGTTTTATGATGGATTCGATATGCACCTGCTTGTTCTCAATCGACACGCCCTCTTGCCGCAGTGCCGTGAAGGTGCGTGACAACCCCTCCTGAGACATGCCCAGCAGGGCCGCCAGCATCTTTTTATTGTGCGGAAGGGTGATACGGTTTTCGCCACGTCCCTGGTCATAGGCCAGATCCAGCAAAAAGGCGGCAACCCGTTGTGATGTGGTGCGCAGGCGCTGATTCTTCACCTGTCGCACCATGCTCCGATACTGTGTGGAGAGGGTCGCCAGCATGCGCAGCCCAAAGTCACCGCCATGGCGGATCAACTCGATCAGCTTGGTACCCGATATCCTGAGCACGCGTGCGCTCTTGACCACTTCAGCGGTCATGAGAAAACGTTTTCCGGTGATGACCGCCGCCAGGATGAACGTATCGCCGGGATAGAGGATCTCTATCACTGTCTGCTGCCCCTCCGGCCCTCTTGCCGTCATCTGCACCAGCCCGCTCAACAGCACGTAAAGTGACTCCGCCTTATCCCCTTCACGAAACAGGTAACTCCCCTTCCCGCATACCAGTTCATCGGTATGCCGAGCCACAAGTTCCAGGTCTTCGAGACTCGTCTCGGAAAAGAGCGGGATCTGCTCCAGTAGTTTCGCTGCAATCATAATCGGTCGGTTTATCTATTCAGAGTGACAATGACTGGCATCCAGGCACCCGGTTGCGTCCTGCGAACAGAGAGATTAACACATCAAACCGGAAAACAGGTTGTATTGAAGCGTCACCCGCCGGCACGCAGCAAAACCAGCCGCACCCCGTAAAGCGAAACTCCGCTCCATATTCTCAGCCAATCACGGCCTGCCGTTGCCACCTGCCCGCCCGGCAGGTGCTGATATCCCCCACCCCGGCCACCGATAATCTGCTTCAATTGCAAGATAAAGTTAAAGAATCCTCTCCCGTGCCGACAACTTAGGATGAGTCCTCCGACAGTTGTCCCAGCGGTAGCACATAACGGGAGCATCGAAAGCTGCCGGAGTGACACCGACAACGGCCACTGACGCGGGAACTGTCACGTACAGGCTTCAGGAAAAACGCTGAGAGAACTCGAAAAGTCACGATAACAAGTCAGAGACTGGAACAATGAGCCTATATACCTGGATCGAAAAGCATTTCTTCTTCACCCTCACGCGCAAAATCATCGGCAACGTGGGATTTCTGCTGCTGTTTCAGCTTCTCACCTTCTGGCTCGCCTACAGCCATATTCGTGACACCCGCACGCTACTGCAACAGGGCGCCACTGATAGCGGCCTGCCGGAGCAACTGGCAACACAGCTTGACAACCAGATGCTGGCGATGACCATGATCACCCTGGTCAGTGTTGCCGTGGCCGTCGGCATCATGCTCTATATGCGCCACCTGTTCCTGCACCCGATCCAGGGGATTACCCAAATCCTGCGCGGCATCACCGAAAAGGATGGCGACATCTCGGCCACACTGCCGATCACCACCCAGGATGAGATCGCCGACATGGCACGCAGCTACAATCAGTTTGCGGAAAACCTGCGCAACATCATCGACAAGACGCGTCGCCGCACCGTCAGTGTGGCACTGGGATCGACCCGGCTGGACAAGATGATCCACTCCGCCCATCAGCGGGTTGACCGGCAGGAGATGAATGCCACCCAGGTGTTCCAGTCCAGCAGCGAGGCGACCCGTGCCATTGACGAGATTGCCCGCCACACCAACGCCATCTCGGAACAGAACAGTGCCAATCTTGAGGAGGCCAATGCCTCCTCGCAGCGTCTCATCACACTGACAGAGCAGGTGGCCACCGTTGGCCACCTGCTGGAGGGATTCAACGAAACCGTCAATCTGCTGAGCACCAACTCGGAGAATATCCGCACCATTCTGACCATGGTGCAGGAGTTTTCAGACCAGACCAATCTGCTGGCACTGAACGCTGCCATTGAGGCCGCCCGGGCGGGCGAGAACGGACGCGGCTTCGCCGTGGTGGCGGATGAGGTGCGCAATCTCTCGCACAAGGTAAACAACGCCACAGGCGAGATCAGCAAAAACATCGCGGAGATGTCGCAACTGGTGGAGACCACCAAAAAAGGCACCCAGGAGATCCAGAACTATACCGATAACACCCAGACGGTGATTGGCGACACAGCCACCCAGTTCCGCAAAATGGTGAGTGACTTTGATTCAGTCAACACCCAGCTGATCGAGATCAGTGCGGCCATCGAGGAGCTCTCCATTACCAACAAGGAGTCCCACCGCAACGTCAGCGAGATTGCGGAGCTAAGCAAAAGCATCAAGACCGACATGGAGGATTCCAAGAAATATGCCGATGAGCTGGAAGTGGCCACGGAACAGACCCAGGAACTGCTCTCCCGCTTTATCATCGGCCGGGGCGGTTTTGAAAACATGATCCTGACCGCCAGAGAGTGGGTAAACCAGATCCAGCAGGCGCTGCACGACCTGGCCGGACGCGGCATCAATCTGTTTGACACCAATTACCAGCCGATCCCCAACACCAACCCGCAGAAATACAACCTTTCCTATGTTTCCGCCTACGAGCCGGTGATCCAGCCGCTGATTGACCGATTTATCCAGGAACGTCCCGAATTCATCTATGTCGTGCCCGTGGACAGGAACGGCTTCCTGCCGGCACACCACAAGCACCTCTCCAAACCTATGACCGGTGACTTCGAAACCGACAACCTGAACAGCCGGCATCTCAAGATCTACAACAACAGCCGGGCGGAAAAGCGCCGGGCGGCCAACACCGAACCATTCCTGCTGCAGACCTATACCCGGGATACCGGTGAAGTGCTCAATAATCTGTCGCTGCCACTCTATATCGACGGCAAACACTGGGGCGCCCTGATCATGGGCTTTACCCCGGATCGACTGTTGGAGCGGGGCTGACCTCCGGAACAGCCGGCGTACACAGCATTTTCGACGCTCCACGCCGGCCGAAAAACTCCGGTATACTGCCCCGCCAGGAAGTGTGTCAGGCAGGCTGACGCCGGCGGCGACAGGTAAGCACCCATGCAGATTCAGTGGTATCCCGGCCACATGCGCAAGGCCAGCAAGCAGATCAGGGAGACCCTGCCGAATGTCGATGTCATCATCGAAGTGCTGGATGCGCGCATCCCCTACAGCAGCACCAATCCCATGCTCGCCACCCTGCGGGGCGACAAGCCCTGCATCAAGGTCCTGAACAAGTGCGACCTGGCCGACCCGGCGATTACGGAAAGGTGGCAACACTACCTGGAGCGGGAACAGGGGGTGAAAAGCCTGGCCATCAGTTGCCAGCAACCAGCCACCCTGAAACAGCTTCCGCAACTCTGTCGCCACCTGTTTCCGGCCAGGGCAAAAAGTCCCAAAGGCATCCACGCCTTGATTGTCGGGATTCCCAACGTCGGTAAGTCGACCCTGATCAACATCCTGGCCAACCGCACCATCGCCAAGACCGGCAACGAGCCCGCCATCACCAAGGCACAGCAGCGCATCAATCTGGGTGGCGGCCTCACTCTCTCGGACACCCCGGGTGTGCTCTGGCCCAACATCGAGAACCGGCACAGCGGCTATCGCCTGGCCACAACCGGCGCCATCAAGGAGACGGCCATGCAGAACGACGATGTGGCGTACTTTGCCGCAGAGTATCTGCTGTCGGCCTATCCGGATAACCTGAAGGAACGCTATCGGCTGGACACACTCCCCCCGACCGAACATGAACTGCTGGAACAGATTGGCCGTAAGCGGGGCTGCCTGCGCGGCGGAGGCCAGGTCGACATGGAGAAGGCGGGCAAACTGCTGCTGACTGAACTGCGCGCCGGCAACCTGGGACGTATAACCCTCGAAACACCCGAGATGATGCTGCAGGAAAGCGCGGAGACAGCGCGCATCCAGGTGGAAAAAGCGGCCAAACGGGCGCAGAGAAAGACCCGTCGGTCATCGAAAGGCGGCTTGAGATAGCCGGCGTGAATCAGCAGACTATTCACCAGTCGCGGATTGCCGGACACAAAAGTAGCACCGCTGCACCTTAGTCAGGATAACTAATGGATAACAGTCCAGACTCCTTTATCGGAGGATGTTTTTCGCGCCTGCGGATCGTGCATGGTTCGACAGGCTCACCACGACCGGAAACTACCCGTTCACCCTGAGCTGGTCGAAGGGAGCCTATCGGAGGATGTTTTCGCGCCTGCGGATCGTGCATGGTTCGACAGGCACACCACGAACGGAAACTATCCGTCCACCATTACCTGACAGAAGGGTGACTATCGTAGGATGTTTTCGCGCCTG
>JACDJC010000360.1_pt1 | contig 56446 bp, 44 predicted proteins | sample 7454191 | NCBI WGS metagenome assembly JACDJC01 (sample SAMN14253291, study PRJNA609438) | sludge metagenome | isolation source: sludge after 25d culture with pyrite and EDTA | collected 2018-12-20 | reverse complement strand
GAGAAATGGAAAGCTAACAGTTTGAGGAATTGGCCTGAGATTTACCCTCAGCTTAGTATATTCTTTAGTGAAATTATGTCAAAATATACTAAGTGATTAGACGGCAAGAGGTGAGTTTACACAGTTTATTTTACACACCCTCTTTTTGCTTCTCAAGTACCTTTTTTTCAAATCTTACATAACCATTTTTAATCTCATAGGTGATAACCTTCTCCTGTTGGGCTATCTCATCAGCGAGTTTTGCTTTCATAGCTTCTATCTCGTCTATGATTTCTTTTATCTTGTCATTCATTCATGACTCCTTTTGTGTTTCAAAATTTAAATTTTTCATTATAAAACTTCTCATTAAATACAAATCCTATATCTATTATACTGGAAAAAGCAGTATAAGCCTACTATTCTCCAGCTTGAATCTCGCATTGGCTATTTATTTACTTCTTTGGGATATAATTTCATATTAAAAAGTAAGGATATTTTTTTGAAAAAGGTCATATTTCTCATCTTCTTATTGTCCGGTTCTTCTCTTTTTGCCAACGATCCTCTCAATGATTTTATCGATGAGCAGATAAAAGTTGAAGCAACCCTACAAGATCAAAACCTTTCGCTTGAAAAGAAAGTCGATATCAAAAAAGCACAAGCGAAGAGGTATCAAGAATTTCTCTTGCATTATGCCACCAACAAAGAGGAACATTTACAAAAAAGCAATCCATACCGCTACAAGATAAGTACACTGAAATTTCGTCTAAACCAAAACAAATATATGAACAATACCAACGCCATAATGCGTGACGAAGTTCTGCTGAAAGGTTATACTCTACGAACAGGGATCAGAAACGCATTTCATGATGTACTACAGCAAACAGACAGTGAATCCAAAGCATTTTTTAATGATAAAATCAATGAAACGCTTGTGAAATATTTTTCAAAATATACCCCTCTGGATACAAAAAAGTATCTTTCTTCTGATCAAAATCAATCCAATCCTATCGTTCAGTCTTTACATGCAGCAATCAAAAATCAGGAATATTTACAAAGTGTTGCCAACACTTTCAGTGCAGAAGTAGTAGAAAACAGTTCAAATATTTATCATGCAGCCCGTTTTTCAAAATCTAAACTTTTTACCATGGTAAAGACGATCAATGAATCTTCTTATGGGCAGAAGGTCAATACTTATCTCTCCTCTTTCCCTCTGGATATAGGTAAGTTTAGCTTAATCCTGGCGATGATTATTTTAATCCTCATCACCCAGTTTGTCGTACGGTTCATTATCAATCGTTTTTTAAAGCATTACAAATTCACAGAAGAAGACATAAAATATATTCACTCCCACCTTACAAGAATATTTTACTTGATCACTTCACTGCTTATCATACATTTAATACTCGTAGCCTATTTAGGTTTTGACAGTAAAGGTATCAGCATCAGTAAGCTGTTTGCCGTATTTTATGTTGTCCTTGGTACTCTTCTGATTTATCGTATTACAAACACGATTGCTATCATGAAAATGGAAAGTATGAAAAGTAGTAAAATACTCAAAAATGAGGTTATCAACCTCTCCTTAAAAGTCATGAACAGTATGATACTTCTTATAGCACTTATTGTCATTCTAAAAATTGCCGGTATGGATCTTACTGCATTACTTTCAGGTTTGGGTATCGCAGGTGCAGCTGTAGCTTTTGCTGCAAAAGACAGCATCTCCAATGTTTTTGGATCTATCTCCATCATGATGGGAGATATTTTTGAACAGGGTGACTGGATTGAAACAAAAGATGTCGACGGTACTGTTGTTGAGATAGGTCTGCGAGCTTCGACAATACGCTCCTTTGACAATGCACTTATCTCTATTCCCAACTCTGAATTAGCCAACTCCAGTGTCAAAAATTGGAGTAAAAGAAGAATTGGCCGACGTATAAAGATGAGTATTCCTCTGACCTATCAGTCGGATTTTGATGATATCCGTCAGGCCCTCGTCGATATCAGATCTATGCTTAAAGAGCATCCTGATGTTGCAAACGAACGTACACCATATTCAAATCCTTATCGTCAGGCAAAACTGGTTTCTATTGAAGATTATGAAGGAATTAAACGTACCACTTTGGTGTATATGGATGAGTATACTCCTTCAGGTATCAATATCCTTATTTACTGCTTTTCCCGTTCTGTTGTTTGGAGTGAATGGCTTGGAATTAAAGAGGATGTGATGTTCAAAATAGCAGAAATTCTTAAAAAGAACAATCTTAACTTCGCCTATCCAACCTTGACAGTGCATCAGGCAAAAAAAGGAACCAAAGAGATTGTAAATGAGGCCAAATAGTACGCCTACTCTTTCCTCTTGCGACTATATTTTTTCTCTGTGACGTATATACGCCTCAAATCGGGCCTTGCATAATGAATATATCTATGACGCGTCACCAGAACCGGTATCCCTATTTTTGTCCATTTGAAGAGGAGCTGTATATCAGCATGTTCCACATGAATACAGCCATGAGAAGTATAATCTATACTCCCCTTATGCATTGCATGCCCCCACTTGGTAAAGAAGATACTATAATCCATATTGTTGCTACCGTCTTCTTCTGGGTATTTTTTGGATGTATAGTAACGTTTTTTCCAGAGAACTTTCCATTTTCCTGAAGGGGTAAACCCCATCTCTTCTCCTGACGAAATACCTCCGCTAAGCCAGACAGTTCCATCTTTGTCTACAGCATAAAACCTGCCATCACTATCTTCTTCTCTGACAGAGATAAGGATAAAATCTTTTCCCGTCATATCTATCTCAGACTCTACACCCTGTTTGTCAATATAGACAAATTGAGTTTTTGAAACAGGTATCACTTCTCTGTCTTGCGCAAAAAGAAACGTAGAAAAAAAAATGGCTATACAAATGTACTTCATTGCTAATCCCATACTTGCTAAAATATTTTTATCTACCTATAGTATAACTTATCAAATCAAGCTAGATGTTTAATTTTGGTTTTAATTATTATTTTGATTTATCTAAATACATAATTATTAACCATGCCATCTTAAAAATTCAAGACATTCAATCAGACTTAGGATCCAGGCGTAAAAGATTTTGATGCTTTTGATACGATTTCATTATATTCTGTTTTATATTTAGCAGGATAGCTTATGCGCAAATGATAAAAAATTGATTTATCTTTACTCATATACGTTTTTATATAGACGACATCATCATCTTTATATCCTGACAATACATACCAATTGCTTTTAGCAGCCCGGTATGTGACAACATCAAACTCTTTCTCTTCAGAACTCATTTCATCTTTGAAACTATGTTCAAGTGCATTATGTGAACCATAAACTCTCATAGAACACCCCTCAGCATCATAAAAGACTCTTCCATCATTATTTGTAGGTGCAGGCTCCACTCCAAAATGTACCGGATACCCAACACAGAAACCATATCTTTCGTTACAGTATTTGGTATATGCCTGTTGAGCATTTGCATGTGATACGAATCCTAATAATAAAATAGCTATCACACCCATCATTTTCCTGATTGAATAGTTTGGTTTGAATACATTCATATTTTATCGCCCCCTACTTAACTATTTTTGAAATATTTTGATTACTAAAAGGACGAACTACTTCAGGATTTATTATTTTTTCTTTTTCCCATTCTTTCCAAATACGATTTTGAATTTGTCCAGAAGTAAGACATCTAGTATCAATATTAAATCTTTTTGCTTCATCTGCAATGATAGTGCGACGCTTTTTTTCCCACTCTTTCTGATTTTCCAATAAGTTATCTAATGCTTTATTCATATCAGAAAATAGTAGATTTGTATAACGCTGACGAAGATTCCAGGAACTTTCAAAACCTACATTCATTTTTTCATTTCCATATCCTAATGCACCACCACCATAAAAATCAAATTTTGAAATATAATTTTCAATAAAACGTATAACACTATTCTCACTTTCTTTTGCCCAAACACCATCATAATAATCTTCAGCATTTTTATTGGTATCTACTTCAATACCATATTTTGTCTCTGCTTGCACACCGCCCGCTCCTTTCTCAAGGGCAAAACCAAATTTAGCTTTTCCGTTCCATTTGACTTTTTTGATATCACCAGGTTTATGTGTATAGTCTAAACCTAATCCTATTTCTACGCCGTTTGGGAGCTTACCCACAAGCTCCTTAATCACAATATCTCCTTCATTGTCAAATCCAAAGGCAATTTCACCACCACCGCCATCACCACCAAGATCAATACGAAGATCAACTTCATCAGGTTTGAAATCAGGATGCTCTTTTAAAAAACTATCCAGTTTTTTGATCAATCTGTCAATATCTACTGCACCAATAGCTTTATCCAGCTTTTGGATTGTTTCCTTGGAAAAACGATATATACGTTGTTCCTGTGTAACATCTTTTAATAATCCTGTAGAAGGCTTCTTGTTAAATTTTTTACAATAATCATCTAACTCTTTTTCTTCTTGTGCATTTTTCTGCTCCACATGTAAAACTTCAATTTCCCCAATAATGGCATCAACGATAGTAGTATTGTCATCATATTTATGACGTTCTATACAATAATCCCACATCTTGGCATCACTAGGCAAAGGAAACCTCCAGCATCCAAGTCCTTGTGCCATGCATGGAGGACCTGGACGATTACATTCATATTCATCACTATAAGGCTTCAAAGGTTCTGGATGATAAGACACACCTACGCCAATGGCTGCATTGCCACGGTCTTGTTGACAAAGACAATTGTAAAAATTTTTGGGAGTCTTTTTTCCTACTCTTTCCATCAAAGCTTCTAATTTAGTGTGATTAAGTTGTGGTAGCCTTTCAACCACATTCTCTCTAAGAGCATCTCCCTCTAGTTTCTCAGCAAAAGCCATTTGATTTCCAATCATAGTAATAAGAACCATGAAAAACATTCTTCTTAAAGCATACATTATTTCACCTCTCTAAGTTCATTTAAAAATGCGTCTGGATCAAAATCCTCATCATTAATGTAATTCCATCTATCTACAGCATTCATACCATCTGGGGCCAGCCATTGTGTCGTAATATTTTCCAATACAAGGTTAGAACCATTTTTCATAGAGCTATTTGACTGAGTAGTTGAAATTTTAATATCAAAATCTTTAAGAGGTCTTTGGGGAATGTTAATACCTATATTCTCATCCATCTCAACTTCTATCGAATCTTTTGAAAATAATATATTAATCTTTCCATTCCATTGTGTTTCAATCCATTCTGCTTGAATATTTCTACTTAAATATCTGCCTAATCTCAAGGTATACATATTCTCCTGGGTCTTTTCAAAATAGATATGTTCATGACCAATCGTAATATCAAAATTGTCTGTTTTTTTAGGATTAAACTGCATAACCATCTTGAGTGTTGCGGTGTTAATCCGTCTTGCATCAAGGTTAATAATTTTATTTTTAGATCGAATGGAGCTACTGTTTTTACTCTCTTTGGGCACATTTATTGCAAAACTTACATCACTCATAGTGCAATAATTTTCTTTATCTTTGCCCTCACGACACTCCCAGTCATCAATGTGGTTTGCATTGAAAATATTTTTTTCTGGTATAGGTAAAACCCCATTAAGCAATGCTTGTTGATCTGTATTTTGATTTAGATTTTTTTCTAAAATGATTTTTCTTAGTGCCATTTTTACGGGTAAGTCAGTTTTATAAGGATTAGTATATGCAAAAAGATGCAATGGGCGGTTTTTGTCTAAATATTTCCATTCAAAGCTTTTCTTCTCAAGAGTATCAGAAGATATGCTGATTTTATTTTTTTCAAAATAAAAAATCATTTTAGAAAGTGATGTTACATTTGCATCTAGAACAATTTTATTTTCAATTTTAAATATAAGTTTCGATATATTCTGATCTTCCAATGTATAGTAAGACACATCTATATTTTTACCATAGGGTACATTCCAAGATGGATTCATTTCTCCGACAAATAGTGAAAATCCTGATGTTTCATTTGGATCAAATAGAAACGTTGTTTTTATTTCACTCTCATTTTCTAACTTATCTAACCAAATAGGAAAAGCAGTGACTATTCCCGCTCTTGATAATTTATTATTGGCTGGTATGTCAATAATAAATCCATCGTTATTAAACTGCGCATAATCAATCAATCGATCTTGGGACGTTTGTTTGGAAACAGGCATCCAAATATCTTCAAAATATTTTCCATCAAATAGAACTATCTCATTAACATTTTTATCAAGATTGGATAAATTAAATCTCTTTTTAAAAGGTGCTATTTGCATTTCAATGGACTCAAGCGCCATTTTTGTAGCTAATTTATATTCTCTTGCGATTGAGTATACTTTTAGTCTATATCCCTTTTCTGGCATAGGATATTTGATTGATGTCGTTTGTAAAAATTTGCCATCTGGCAACTTTAAATATGCGAAATTATTAGGTTGAATAACCAACTCAATATATTCTGGTACTGCTGTATTCATCTCTAACCTTCCATGAGGCTTTCCGTCTTTATGTAATTCTAAAATAGAGTTATTCTCATCCATTTGTTTATATGTTGCAGAAATATTGGCGTAGCAACGAGACTTCTTATCAAGATTTTCACCTTCTAACTCTATGACAAATGAAGTTGTATTTTCTGAATCAAAATTAAATTTAAAATGATATACCTTCAAGTCATTTATAGTGTCGACATTTACAATCGTATCATTTGATTCTAATCCTACTCGCCCCCAACTGCGTCCTTCGGGAATATCAAGCAGTAAAGTAGAATTCTCAAATTTCCCATAGTTTGAAAATTTTTCATCTTTTTCATACGGCTTCCAATCAGAACCAAATGATTCGCCATCAAAAACAACTTTGATTGGATACTTTAATGCATCTTGAGTTCTCTTGATTTCATCCATCAATGCAAGATAAGGCTTATAGTTTGGGCTAATTTCTTTTGCAAAATCAAGTATACTTTTTGCTTCTTCAAACTTTTCTTGTTTTAGTAAATTTGTTCCCTTGTTTATCCATTCATCAAGTTTAGATTTTTGAAATGTTACCTTTTTCAATAACTCAAATATCTCGTCATCTTTAGGTTTGTCTTTTGCCATACTCTTTAGTTTATCAATTGCCATAACCAACTCGCCATCATTCCAAAGATCTTTAATCTTTGGATAGTCGTTTAAAGAAGTGGCTGCATAGATATTCGACGGAAAATAAAACAGTAAAAAAAAGACCCCTATACACAAAAACCTTATCTTGTATCCATTGCTAAACATTATTTATCTTTTCTGTAATCATAAGCTGTTTTATTTAATTTGTCTTTTATCATATCATCTGCCCCATGATCTATCAAAAGTTTTACAGCATCCGGGCGATTCATAAAAACAGCAAAAAAGAGTGGTGTCCACTGCTTTGATGTATCTATAGCATTAATATTTGCACCTTTTTTCAGTAGCAATTCGATAATTTCAGTATTGCCTCCAAAAGCAGCATAATGCAGTGGGGTCCTACCTAGCTTGTCTGAAAGATCAATCTCTACAGAACCTTGCAGCAACTCTTTTACTGCGTCTATTTTCTGTGATACAACCGCCTGATGTAAAGTGCTTTGTTTATATTTTTCTACATGTTTAGATTCTGTATGTATATATTCATCTTGTGGAGAATCTTCTTCAATTTTATTCTTTTCTTCTCTAGCTGTATCACTCTCTTTAGCGTTTTTTGTTACAGTATCAAGCAAAGCAACAATTTTCTTTAATTTCAGACTTTTTGCATAATCTAGCGGAGTAAGCCCCAAATCATCCGCTTTGTTCGTATCGCATTTATGATCTAGGAGTGCCTTTATTATCTCTTCATCCGCGTTCATTACTGCTATATGTAAAGCCGTATTGTGCTGTGCATCTGTTACATCAATGTTTGCTTTATATTTTAGGAGCAAATCTACCATTTTAATATCTCTATTTCTAACAGCATTCAACAAGGGCACATCCCCTTCTTTGGTTTCCAAATTTACATCTGCGCCATTTTCAAGTAAAAGCTGTGCAGTGTCATAACTTTTTAAAACAGTTGTTATATACAACGCCGTTCTTCCCCTTTCATCTTGCATATCTATCTTTGCACCTGCTTTAAGTAGCGCTTTTGCATTATCGTAGTAGTTATGAACTGCACAGTCCATAAGGGCAGTATAGCCGTCTTTATCCAGCGCATTAACATTTTGTTCTTTTGTATGCAGTTGAGGCAAAGATAAACCTAGTGACACAAGATAACTGACAACATCGGTTTTGTTTCTTTCTATTGCCACTTGTACTAAAGATTGATTGTTATCATTCACCACTTCTAATTTCCCTCCATTTGCTATATACAATACAACATCATCTAGCGTTTCAAAATCAAAAATGCTTTTACCATCCATAACATAAGACTGATACTCACCTTTCAATAGGTTACTATAGTCCTTATCATGCGTAAACTTTTTCTCAACCAAATCAACAACATTCAATCCTTCTTTATTCTTTATGTTTATATCTGCACCTTTTAGAAGCAATAAAACCATCATCTTTTTACTATATTTTTCAACAGCATAATGAAGCGCTGTATTCCCTTTTTCATCTTGATCGTTTAAATTTGCCTTCTTATCAATTAAATATAAAGCTACAGCTAAATTTTCATTCTTTACGGCGATCAATAGTGCTGTCTCTCCTTCTTTATTTTTGAGATTAACATCTAACCCCTGTTCTACAAGAAATTTTGCCATATCTATTGGCTTATCCCAGCCACAGGCATAATGCAAAACGCCGGCATTGCTTTTGTCTAACGCTTTTATCTCTGCACCCCTTTGCATCAGCAACTTAAAACTGTCAAGATCACCATTTTTAGCCGCAAGTTGTAATGCGCTATGACCTTCTTCATCTGTCTCATTGGGGTCGATCCCCTGATCTAATAACTGTTTGATTATATCGAGATGCTTGCCTTTTACAGCTGCATGGAGCAATGTAACATTGTTAGCGATTTTCTGATGGATATTTGCACCCGACTTCAATAATATTTGGCCACAAATATCATTGTCACCTAAAGTCAATGCATATAAAATGGGCGTTGCACCTTCTTTGTCTTTAATATCAACTGCAATGCCTTTGTCTAAAAAGTATTGGCATAGTTTATCTTTTGATTCTTTTGCTGCCAGATGCAGAAGCGTATGCCCCTGTTTGTCTGCAACTGAGATTTTAACCCCTTTGGAAAACAGGAAATCAGCGATTTGCATTGATATATTTTGATCATCTAAATTCATGATCGTTGCAATAGTTTCAAAGTTATCAAATTCTTTTGGTTGATGTTCAATAATGAGTTTAACACTGTCCACTGCACCCTTTTTTATAGCTTCTTGCAATAGCGTTCGATTTCCAGACTTGATATCGACATCAAGACCATATTTAAAAAACAGATTTAATATCTTGGTATCCTCAATTGCACCAAAAGCAAATGGTTTTTGGTAATACGAATTCATCTCATTAGCAAAATTACCCATTTTTAATAACACTTCAATCGTTGCATGGTCATGCTCTTTAAGTGCTTGTATCAGATAATTTTTGATTTTTTTCTCTTCTAATATTTGAGGGTAGTTAGTATTTTTAAAAAAGATATATTTAAAATCATCCTTTAAATGTTGAGGCAAATCCTTACCTTCATTATCTTTGCTCTGTAAATCTGAACCATATTCTAATAAGATATTTAAAATTTCCATTCTAACACTATCGGAAAAACCTATACTGCCTGCAAAATACAATAAAGCATTGCGCCCTTTTGAGTCTTTACCATTTATATCTGCCCCATGAACAAGTAGCATTCTTACCAATACAGGTCTATACACTTTCATTAATATTGGAGTCTCATATCTGTCGATTAGATTTGCGTTGGCTCCATATTGCAAAAATAACATTGCTGTCTTTATGAAATCATGACTTTTATTTCTATAGCCAGGGTAATGAGATACAAGTTCTTCTTCAAGTAGATACTCAAAAGATGTCTGATTGTTCTTATCTTTAGCATTAGGATCAATACCTTTGTCCAACAACAGTTTTGCACTCTTATATGCGCCCGTTTTAGCAGCACAAAACAGAAGTGTTCTGTTGTTTTGATCCATAAGCAATACTGTTTTTTTATCTTCCAATAAAGGTTCTAAACCAGCACTGTCATTGGAACTGACAAGAGTACAAATTTTTTGATATTCATCTCCATAACTTACGATTGATACTAATAACATCACTGCAATATATATATTTTTCACGTCTTTCCTTTCAATTTTTATTCATCCCTCAGCGTCTCAGCAGGATCCATTTTGATTGCTTGATATGCAGCGATGAAACTTGCCACAACAGCCAAAAGAATCGCTGAACCAAAAACTATCACAATATGTGTACTTGTCAAAGTACAAAAAGATTCACCACTTTGTAAGTGAGTATGGAAAAGTCTATTTATCACCATTGCCATAATGGCAAAAAAGAGAAACGCTATAGCCACCCCACTGGTTGCGATAACTGTCCCCTGATAGATAGGAAAGCGAAAGATCATACCACCCGATAACCCAATAAGTCGTAAAATACTTAACTCTTTGCGCTTTCTTTCTACCGATGCATACAAACTCGCACTCAATGTCGCTGCTCCACCGATCACTCCGACTATGGCAATAAGCCAAAAAATCAGTGTAAGATATTTATCTAACTCCTGAACTTCATGGATACGTTCAGCTTGTGTTGATACATTGATACCTTTATCTTCAAAAAACTTTTTAAGTGGAGCTACATCTTCGAGGTGTTTTGCGTAAACTCTAAAACTTGCATACCCTCGCCTTGAGAGCAAAAACTTTTTAAGACTTTGGTTATACATCAAATCTCTTTGACGTAACAAGGCTAATCTTCCAACTGTTTTGGCATTCATAAACCCGAAAGAAGTATCACTCTGAATAGACTCTATTGTTACAGGCATATTTAATTGTCTTTTTTCTTCCTCTACTGTCATCATCCCTTTTTTAAAAGGTGGTGAAGCCATATAGAGTATTGTGGATTTTGTTTTTTTGACACTTTCTGGTAATGCTGCTATTTTTATGTTTGTTTCTTGTTGATCATTCTTAAGTACTGCTTCTATCGGTTTTACCCATGGATAGAGCTTTGCATCTTTTCCTCTTAATTTTATTTTCAATGATCCTATATTATCATCATTGATACTGTTTTTGTAAGGTTTTATAAAATATAAACTGCCATTAGGATCAAATCCATACCCCGACATCTCTTTAGCTTTTAGTGAATCTACAGCATCAACATAAGCAAATCCGGTACCTGAAACAAGTTTGATCTGCTCTACCCTGTCAAGCTCATTAGGAACAGAGATAAATACTCCATCATATACAGAATATGCTTCAGATATATTACCTCTCCATCCCCATTGTGGTACAGCTAAACCATCTTTATATTTTTCTATATTTTCTACTATCTCCAAGGGTACATAGATACTTTTTATGAATCCTGCTCTAGGTGAAAGTACTGCAGCAACCTTTAATGTAATGGATTCTTTTTGTATCTTCTTTTCTATATACTTTGTTACAGAACATTTAAGCATATCTCCTTGTTTAAGATTAAGTTCTTCAGCAAGGCTATGATTAATAACACAAGAATTCTCATCAGGAATCACACCGCCATTTTGTAATAAAAGAGGATCTCTTTTATCTGTCGCAACAAGGTCTGCTGTTACTGTATTTTCTAAAGAAGAGAGAGATTGTATCTGCACAGAAGAGGAGAGCTGCCTGGTCATAGGAATGATAAAATCTATCTGATCATTCTTTTTTATAGACTCAAACCAGGCCTGATTATATGAATGGCTCGAAAGAGGACGGATTTCAAGATTTTTTGGATCATTGACCAATCGATTACTCATTGTTTCTATGATTCCAAATTTGATGCCAAAAAGGATTAAAAGGGGAGCTATAATAGCCGCTGTCCCCAATATAAGATTCACAGTAATGAGTTTCTCATGCAACAGATCTTTTATTGCAAGCCAAAGGACCAGACCGTTACTAAGTTTTGAGACTCTATAGCGTGTTTTTCTTCTCATACTTCAATGACCTTTGAAACTATAAGACTATCACTTACTTTATTGACATCAAATGTAAATAACCTGTCTGATTCATTTTCTACCATTTCAATATCGTGCGTCACCATTAATACCGATGATCCATACGCTTTGGCAAGCTTTTTAAATTGGTCTCTTATCTCTATGGCGGTAGGTTTATCTACTGATGCAGTAGGTTCATCTGCCAATATAATTGCCGGATTATGTATCAAAGCACGTGCAATAGCCACCCGTTGTCGTTGTCCTCCGGAAAGATACTGCGGTTTTTTATTGATCTGCTCTTGTATACCCAATAAGCTAACCAGTTTATAAAATGACTCTTGCGTCATATTTTTATTGTTTAATTTTTCAGAAAGCAGAATATTTTCTTGAACACTTAAAAAAGACAGCAGTCCGCCACTTTGCAAAATATATCCGATATGCTCTCTTCTGATATCGGCCAACTTTTTATCTGACAAGAGTGGTATCTCTTGTCTAAAAAGCGTATCCTCTTGTTTCACAGAAAGTCTAAATTGTTCTGAACTGTCTACACTTAAGATGAGGCCCAATATGTCTAGAAAAGTAGATTTCCCACATCCACTTGAGCCAATAACCCCTATAAATTCCCCCGAATATATAATCAGTTCTGGTATTTCAAGTCGAAAAGTGACACCACCCTTCTCTCTTGAAATAGAAATATTTTTCAATTCAAATACAATATGCTTTTGCACTCTAAATCCTAAGGTAAAAGATCTAAACTAACAGGGTAAACATATTCATCTATGTCATCCCCTTTATTGAGTGCAATCCAACCTTCTGGTGTATTATGAATCTTTTTATAAGCTTCAACTTTTGCATCCAAAGCATTGATAAATTCATTTTGCTCATCAGCAGACCAACTACTCCACAACTCATTGTTGATAGCCATCAATTGACTCTGATAAGGAAGTCCCTCCAAAAATTCAGGGATCAAACCTGTATCAGCCATCCGCTTAGCCTGTTTCACCATATTTGGATCTCTTGCAATCGTTGCTGTGGCTGCCTGCAAAGAAGTAAAGAAATCTTCTCCGGCTATCTGTCCTGTAAAACCTGCTCTGATAATTGACTGTAAAACCGTAGCTAGTGAATCAAGTTGACGCTTGTTGATCAAAAGTCTTACTTCAAGTGAAGGAATATCAGGATTTTCCAAATCTTTGTCAATCGCCCAGGCGACTATGTCTCTTGGGGCTTTAGCCTCTGTTTGACTACCAATCCATTTGATCATTGCTGCACGAAACATTCTATTTGCTGTTCCTGCGGCACTTGAATCAGAAACATTATCATCTTTTGATAGTACTTCACCAATGTCAAGAACAGTATCATCATCAGAAAAAGCAAGCTCACCGGTACTAGAACTATTTGCATCTTCTACATCATCTTTATCTTCTATCTCAACTACAGCAATACCTGCAACGGAAGAAACTTTTTCGCGTAATTTTTTTATATTATCTATGTAAGTGCCGGTTAATTCATCTATCTTAACTTTAAATGCCTCTTTATCTGTTGTTAAAACATCATAAAATGCAGGATTCTCTTCATTCCCTGGATTCGTTGCAAGTGTACGATATTGTGTTGCTGCCAACTCATAAAATCTTTTTGCTCTAGGATCTTTAAGATGCAATGATGCAATAGAAATACCCCTATCATTTGCTAAACTTCGCAGTGTCTCTTCATTTTGACCAGACAAATTCCATTTGTGACCTACTTTATGTGAAGGCGCATCTCCTACTAGTATAATAAGCTTCATAGAATTTGGACTCCAAACAGTTTTCTCCATAGCATCAGATACTCCTGAAAACATATCTTCCGGGTAATCCACCGAATCAATGGGTGTTACTTTTACGTTTGATAAAACAGTTGTAAAATCTTTAATATCTACAAGTTCGGGCGTATAATTTCTTGTTGTATATTCAATCTTTGGTATGTCAATAACAGAATCCCGATACCCCCATGCACCAAAATTTAATTTGATGTTATCTGGCTGATTAACTGCCATATTCATTGAAGCTTGAGTAATATAATCTAAGGTATCCTTAATATAAGGCCGCATACTCACTGTTGTATCAAACACCCAAACAATATCTACAAAAAGCGCTTTTAACTTCTCTTTAGAGATAACTGTACTAGAAGCTACAGCATCGCTTAAATAAGTTTCAGATTTTCTTATATCACTCTCATCTCTTGCACCGGCTCTGGCATTGGTAACAGCTGCCAATTTCACAACTCTAGCTTCTCTATTACCAAATTCTACTGCTTCAAAATCAAGAATAGGAAGTAAATAAAATTCTTTTTGAATATCCACAGCCCTTTTAGGCTCTACAGACTTAACAGCAAAGTTTTCAGTTATATTATTTTCATCAATCGCCGTATAAAATTGTGATACACTTTTTGTCCTCTCTTCATCTGTTGACTCGATAATTTTATTGATTGTAGACTTTGAATCAAACATTAATACAGGCTTTCTTCCCTCAGGATGCGTATAGACTAGACACATCGTCTGCTTCCATTCAAAAATATCTTTAGATTGCATCCATCCGACTATGTCTCCTTGACTGTTGCTCCCTATCTCATACCAGCCTGCTTCGAGTTCCAGATCTTCTGCTGAAGGGCGTGTATAGACATAAAATGGCTGCATTGCAGGAACATCACTCTGAACAATAGCACTTTCCAAACTTTTATCTGCATAAATATTTGAGAAAGGTCTTGCCAAGACTCTTAGTGGCAACATTTTTTTACCTTCTATTTTTACAGGTGCTCTTTTTTCTACTACCTTTTCTGTACTTGTCATATCTTCTATTTCAGTTGCTTCACCAAAAACTGGTATACCTATCATCGATACAAATACCAGGCATTTTACTGTACTATTCCACATTGCACTTCCTTTTTTTAAATTTGTCTCTATACACTAGTATACTTTAATTTATCCAAAATGTATGGGTACATCACTATATTTATTTAAAACCTATGGGTCTGGTAGACAATGTATCCTTTTCCTGTTTTTTACAATGATTTTCACTGCATTATTAATGTGAAGTGCTCAACCTGCCTGGGTATAATCTGACCGTAATAGAGTAGTTAATAAGCCCTTATCCAATTACTGTGCGACCATCCTTCTATACCGGACCTGATGTCTTTTATTTTATACCATTTGCCACTTTTCTCTAATATTTCTACTTTATCTCCATTATAAAGTTTGCCTATTTCTGTAGAGTTTGGTTTTTTTCGTATGGACAAAAAACCATCACCTTGAGGATCAAGTCCGTAAACTGTACCTTTGTCGCTAATAACATCACTATCAGCGATGAACGGCTCAATCCACTTATGCACCACTGCACCTTCTCGATCAAACCGAATCAATGCTATCCCCACTCTGACACTTTGGTCTTTCTTATACTCTGTCACATTGGCTTTTACCAAACCATCACCATAGGGTGCTAGTTCCGAGATCCACGTTCCGTAGGATTTTGATGTTGTCTTCCATTCAAATCGGTTTGATTTTGTAGAAGATTGCATGAGTGCACTGGATAAAAGTGGCTCAAAGTAAGTTTCGCGCCACCGGAGTTTTTTGTAATAAACAGGTCTCACATCACTTTGCAGTTCTGGAGCCAACAACTCTAGATATCCGTCACCATCTATATCTGTCAACAACTCTGGAAGAGAAACCCCTATGTGCAAAGAAGAAAAAACATAAGGGTTTCCCTCATCTTTTTCTTTTGGGCCTTCCCATAAAAGCGATCCGTCATCATCTAGTACCAAAAGCTGATAATAATCTCCCAGATCAACCGAAGCAAACTTTTTCCAGGCAATAGTCTCTTCTTTACCATCTTGGTCAATGTCGCCTTGTAATTTCCCATCGATATGTCCACTATATCGGATACTCTTTTTCGCTGGTGCTTCTTGTGATTTATTTTCCAAACCGGCACTGACATCTTCTTTATTGAATGTTCGCAATGCAACACAGGCATCAGAAAATCCCCCGTCACAGGAAATTTCCAGTAGGGATTTGGCAGCCTCCCTGTCTTTTTGCGCGCCCTCACCCTGCCAATAAGCTACTCCGGCCTGGTAGCACCCCTGCATATCCCCTTTTTCGCAGGCATCCATAAATGCATCTACCATTCCTGCTAGTGCACCTGGTATCCACACAAAAACAACCACTAAATATAACGCCATTTTTTTCATACTGTTTTTCTCCTCTTTATATTCAAAAAATCATCTTTAAGGTATGTGTTGTCTTTTTAGTATTCAAAAACCGATGGATCGGGGATATCAAAAATCATGGACTCTCCTTCAAATGTAGCTTCAACCCGCTGCCCATTCACCACTTTTAATGGAAAATCCAAATCATCTTTAAAAAGTATAATACCATTTGGTCCGCCTGAGAATGTTCCGATAAACCGCTCCTCCTCGCTTGATCCATTGAAAGATGAGACTGACTGGTAAACCATCACAGCCTCACCATATCCAGATACTTGATTACCTACATTCCAAAATGATAAAGTTGCTTTTGTTGTCACTATATTTTTGGATTCCCCTGCGCTCATATCTGATTCAAATGAAGTTTCAGTAGTAATTTTAACCGGCGAAGCAATACCTTGCTTTCGTGCTTCGGTTGCTTCTTTGATCTTACGTATTTTTTCGGCCAAAGCTGCTTTTCCCTCTCCTTCTTCTTGTGTCTTTTTTTCTACTTCGACTGCTGTTTTCCCCTCCTGCTTATTATCCATTTCTTCTTTTAAAACATTCTTTGTCATTACCTTATCCATATTCTCGATCCCTTCGGTATCTGCTGCATCCGATACACTTTTAGTAGGTACCGCACCAGTTAGCTCCCGTGTGATCTTGTCACCTGAGCCATCGACCACCCAAGAGTAGTAGTACTTCATGCCCCTGTCTTTTCCGCAAAGTGTGGCTGCTGCATAGTAGCAGGCACGAATCGTTAACTTCTCACCCGCTACTTTAGGAGAAGGCTCTTTTACTTTCCAAGAGATTGCTTTATGGAGCTCTTTCGGCCCTTTTTGATCAAGTTTAACCTCTCCAATATACCCGCCTGCACCGCTATAGCCACATTCCATATCATGCATATCAAATTTAACACTCATATCACAACTATATTTTCCAGTATCTGCCAATCTGCTTATGGTTACTGGTAAGTTGATAGTACTTCCGGGATAAAGTTTTGCAGGGGGACGCTGCCACTCTGCTTCAAGTTTGCAATAAATCTGATCTCCCTCACGAATCATTTTTGTGACAATAATATGACTGCCAAAACCGGAAACAGTATCCCGATAATAGCCATTGCTGTACTCCTTGAGAGAACATTCCCTGCCAATACTTCCTTTTTCTTCTACCATTTGCCAGTATCCACCAGAGTTTTTGTCATCACCGGAAAGGGTCGTTTGGTTTGGCTTGTTTGACTCTCCTCTACTGCTTATGGGGTCCGTTGTGCCTATAGATATGGTGCTAGTATCTGTTCCTTTAGGTTTTTTTTGTTCTATTTGTCCTGTACCAGGAAGTTCGGTTTTGGCATCAACAATTCTAGTAGCTGTCCAATTTTTAGTCGGTTCAGCATCACCATAACTCCAAAGCCCATCTATCTTATTCCCATCACTACTAAGCTTGAAGTACATCTTTCCAGCATCAGAGGAGCCTTTGTATGATGGTGATTCAGCCCAAGTACCTTTCATGGTTTTACCATCTTCTGACAAGACAGCATCTATGCGTCCATTGTCATGCGTATAGTTACCCGACACACGTAAATCTTGTACATTCAACTGCATAACCCCATATGTTGAATTCCATTTTCCCGCAAAACCTAAAATATAATCTTTATCCTGAATACTTGGTTCTCTAATGGTAGACTTTTCTGCAGTTATCCTCTTCTTTTCTTCCACCTTATTCTTTGCACGATCAAGTTTTTTCAACATTTCTGTATATGCTGGATACTTATTGTTTATTTGTCCTGCTTTCCCCAATAAATCCATTGCTCCATCAAGATTCTTCTGTACTATGCGTTTATCGGCCTCGATTAAGAGATCATCAATCATCTTTTTTTGCCTCTTCATCTGTGTAGATACTTCTTCAATATATTTATTTGAAGGATCATGATCTTTTGATATTTGTATAGTTTCTATTGCTTTTTCTAGATCACCGGATTTCCATTTTTTTCTAGACTCTGCTAGTAATTCTTTGGCTGAAGATATTTTTTTCAATAATTCATCAAGTTTTCGTTGCACTGTCAAATCTTTTTGAATACCCAAACTTTTCGAATAATACTCTACCCCTCCAGAAAAATCTCCCTCTCCCACAAGTTTATCTCCATGAACATGTGCAGATTGAGCATTTTGAACATAAAGTTTTAAGTTATTAAGCTCACTTTCTAATTGTATTCTATATGTTTCTCTATCTTCCCATTTCTTCAATACCTCTTCAATCACTTCAACAGCAGATTTAGGATCTTTTTCTAAAATATACACTTTTGATTTTGACCATGCATTAGCTATGTCACTCTTACGCTCTTGTTCCTTTTCCTTCATCATTTCAATCAAAGTTAAATACTCAGGATCTTTAAAAGCAGGAGGAAAAGGACTTTCTCTATTCTCTCCTATGGGTTGCATCCACTCATTTAAAATTCTAAATTTGTTTGTGGCATCTGTTAATTTTCTTTCCTTTAAATACTTACGTATTTCAGGGAAAAAAGTTTTTTTGGCACCTTTCCACGATTTTAACCACCCCTTAGCTAGTGCCGTGGCATATGTTCTATCGTCAGTGAGACCCGCAACTCTATTTTTCCGTTCTAAATGCTTTATAGCACCTTCCAAATTACCTTTTTGTATCTCCGATTGTGCCTTTTGAGCAAGTTTTGGTTCAATCATTATTCTCAGGGCTTCAGTGTCTTTAGGATGGAGCAGAGGTCGAATATTAATAAAAAGCTGTATTGCTTCGTCTTCTGTTTGAGGATCTTGTAAAAGTTTATGAACCTGGAGTAGTTCTTCCTTAACACTTTGTGCATTTTCGTTCAATATACGCTGATGCCATTCATTAAAGACGGCTTGGCTTTTTGCGTAGTTCATTGCAGTGATTTGATTAAAGCAGGCAATTTCAGCTTTATTTTCTGATGGGATCGGCGTTTTCCAGATGGTCAAAGGTCCGTTACACTGACATGGTCCATGCCCGATATCACTTTTACACTTAGGGTTATAAAAACCGCCAAGTGAACCACCGCAAGCGCGGCACATACAGTGTAAGAATTCAATGACATCCTCAGGATAAATACCAGCTTTTTCCGCCATCGCTTCGGCGTCTTTTTTGGCCTGAATATCCAATCGTGCTTTTCTAAAAGCAGCCCAGTCTCCATCATGGGCTGCTTTCTTTGCTATGGCATTGGCCTCCTCAAAGGAGAGTCCCTGCGCTATCAGTTTTTCGCGTATCTCTTTTTGCTGTTCAATTTTATCTTTTTGCGCTTTTTGCTCTTCAATCTCTTTATTGAGCGTATACACTCGATATTCATTTTTAACGATATCAAGAAGGTTATTGGCACTTTCTACTTTTTGATTAAAAAGTTCAGTTAAAACACCCTTTTCAGTTAAGCCCCCAGCAATTTCATAAACATCCGAAGCCCCTTCAGAGATAAATTTTTTTGCTTTTCCAGGCATTGCCAAAATACCATCACCAATAGCTATAAAGACATCAGCACTACGCGTGATGATGTCTTCATCACCTCCAATATTGTCAATATGTTTTGGTGGAGTTACCATGATATTTTTACCGGCTTTTTGCAATGCGTTGCGCTTATTTTCAAAGGAGTTTCGATCGCCTCGTCTCATATCATCCATGATCTGTTCTGCTTCTTCTTTGGAGACACCATTTTCTCTAAGCTGCAGGCCGGCTTTGAGAACATAGGCTTCGTATTCCTTGTTATTGGCATAAGAAACTTTATTTTTCATCTCCTGATAGCCACTGTATTTTTCAACATTTTGCTGAGTAATTGAGATGGCGCCGCCGGTGAGATTGTCAGCAATAATTTTACCGGCACCTTTAACGTCACCGTCTATGAGTTTTTGTTTTATATCTTCAGCGGTACTAAAAATAACAATACCCGTAACCACTCCGGTCGCAGCATCTTTTGCTACTTTAACATAGGTTTTTTTGCCTGTAGCAGGAGCAGTGGTTTTTGGTTTGAATTTTTCTGATGACTCAACTAAGGCAGAGCCTTTTTTGATAATGCTTTCAGTAGTTTCACCAATCTGTCTAAGGGCGATTTCAGCATCCTGGGGGGTAAAGACTGTTTTTGTACCTGGGATGGTTTGTCCTATTTTATTAAGAATTCTTGTGCCTTCCACTACCTTGGGAGGGATTTTCCCTCCCATCGCTTTTACTCTTGGTTCAATAATTTTTTTATACTGCTTTGTATATTGTCTTGCCTGCTCACCTTTAGAAATCTGAGCTTTTCCAATTTCACCTTTGGCTTTGTACTCTGCCGCTTTCTTCGCATCAAGATCAGATTTATGCTCTATAGTCTTTGAAAGTTTTTCTGGGTCTTTGACTTTATAATCTTTGGGGTTATCAATAAACTCTTGACCACCTTCATAAGCTTCTGCGTGTTTGGAACTCGTTATTTCAACATGCTTTTTTGCGGAAAATTCTTTAGCACGACTCTTATAGTCTTGGGACGCTTGTTTATTGGAAGATGAAGGTGCTTTTTCTCCCGTAGCAGCTTCATAATAAGATTCCTCAACAATCGTTTTTGCACCTTTTGTTTTTACTTTACTGGTTTTTGCTCCCGTGGAAGTACGTACCATTTCATCTTCAAGAGGCATCTCTTTGCCATCAATTTCAACGGTGACATCCCAGTCATGCCCGGCTGTCGGGTTCACTTGTTTGTTTGTAAACTTTTTAAATTTTACCTTACTTTCAGGTATGCCTAACTCTTTAGCAATTTTTTGCCTGGCTATACTTTGAGTCTTTGTTTGAATACGTTGGGTTGATTCAATAAAAGGCTTTCGAACTGATTGAGGACGTTTATTTAGCTGTTTGATCGCAGCAGGGTCTTCTTGGATCTTCAATGTATGTTCTCGGATTTTAGCTGGGTCACCCGAGTTTACCGCATCGACAAATTCATCTACTTTGATATCTGCCTGTCTAACCGCCTCTTCATAGGCATTTATATTGGTTTGAATATCATTAGCACTATACGCTAAAGGATTCATAAGTAGAAGTAGAAAAATCAAAGTTGAAAAATGAAATTTACTACATCTTTTTAGAAGAATTCTTTTTAAGATTCTATGTTTTAAGTTTGGCACCTGTGCTCCTTTTTTTAGAGTATTATTACTCATTGTTCAATTTTTTTTCAAGGTCCTGAAATGTCTCAGTGAACACTTCATCAGACTCAAGATAATTTGCCATCACCCGAATCTTTTTTCCTGACTTAGTTGTGATATCCATGCCTACTTCTGGGGCAGAAGTCCCTGTAATCATTCCTATACCTGTAGCTCCAGGCTGCCCTCTTCCAAGAAGTATAATAAGCCACGCTACCCATTTTGGAAGTTGCCTTTTATACGGTTTAATGGAGACAATATCTTTTAAATAAACGCTTTCTACACCGTTACTTCCAGACCATTCAAACAAATCTTCTGTAAACAGATACCATCTACTCGCATAATTTATGGTAGGCAATACAATAGCTAAACTAAATACAACAAAAAAAAGTAAAAAAAGATAACGTACTATCACAGGTGCAGAGTCGTCAGGAAGGAAAAAGAACATCCAGCCTCCAACCCAAAGAAAAACAGAAAGCACATCTGGCAAATACACTGTATTTAGTCTGGTATAGAAAGCTGCACCTTCAGGTATTTTTAGTTTGGGCAATATCAAATAAACAAAGAGAGAAAAAACAATCAAAAGATACGAATATCTTCGTAAGGGATAAGCAAGAGAAACAGGAACATCATCCATCATTGAAGATCTTTCTATTTTATGCAGTTTAAAATAATTTTTTTGACCATCTCCATCTTTACTCATAAGATAATCAGGATGTTTCAAATAAGTTTGAGAGAGAAATTTTTCAGGTAATTCACTACTTCTAAAAAAGTAACTATCCCCAGACCAAAAGGTATTGTGAGATCGATGTTTATTTATATCACTATCTATTAAATTACCCTGATGTGCATTCAACACATGATTTAAAAACTTACTGTGTTCACCTTCCACTTCAATAATATTTTTCTCTTTATTTGACCGATTATAAAACCCTTTCATCTCTTTGGCTATATAGTCATTTAATGATGTTTTAGAGGGATCTATAAATCCCTTCTTCATTTTATCCTGATAGCTTTTAACATAATTTTTAACTTGTATCTCATAAATATCTGATGGAAAATAGAAGAACATCCATGCAAAAATGGCTAAAAAAATAAAAATACTAAATCTTCTGATGTATTCATATGTAATTGGTTGAAATGTATTCATAACATACTCCCTTTATCTAATTATAAGACAATCGCTGTTAAATGTGTATTATACGGATACTGTTAAAAAATAGAATAAAAAATGTAATTTCATTGAGCAAAAGGTGCTTTTATTTTCAATAACTCTTCCAAAGATAAATTAGAAGTGGGTATCAGGCCTTTTTTATGATAACTCTCTGCATTGGGTGTAATGATCTTTCCGTAAGTCAGCAAAAGTGCATCTCCATTGCTAAGAGGAAGAAATTTTTGCGTTACCCCTTTACCAAAACTTTTTTCTCCAATAGACTCAACACGATTGTTTTGAGTCAGTGCAGCAATAAAGACTTCTGCCGCACTGGCTGTAAATTCATCTTGCAATACAAAGACAGACCGCCCCTGTATAGAGTCTGGGCTTGAAGCACGATAATCAAGACAAAGCTTTGTTGTCTCAATGGATGAGATAAGAGTATCCTGGGGAAGCAATAGATCCGCACTCTGTACAGCTGCAAAAAAGTCTCCCCCCCCATTGCCTCTAAGGTCAATGACAATAGGAATATTTTTAGGCCATTGGTGCAATATGCTCTGCAGCTCCTGTGGAGTCTCACGCATAAATCTGATAATCTGGATCATCGCAATCCCATTTTCCATCACCCGTTGCACACTATCAAAATGTTGTTCTGTTCGTTTAAGTGTGATCGTTTGCAATTGTCCTGATGATTTTTTTATCACTAACCTTACACTACTATTTTTTCTACCTCTTATCCAACTACTCACCAGATAAAAGTTTTTTCCCTTTACTAAACGCTCATCTACACTGATGAGCTCATCATATTTGGAAATCCCATTTTTTACCAACTTCTTATTTATTGGGATGCACAAGATTTTTGCATCTCTGCTTTCCTGATACAATATCATACCAATACCTGCATATTTAGGTGAAAGTGTTTCTTGGAAAGATTGATATTCATCTTTAGTAAAATAATCACCATAGGTATCAATTTTATGTATATAATTTTTAAGAATATCTTTGGGAATAGTATGTTTAGGATCAACATACAGACTTTCAGAAGAAATTTTTGTTATCGCTTCATACAATGTAGTCATCTCATCATTACGATACCATTGCTCAGAATTAGCTTGAAGTACTACTACCATAACTACTGTAAAAAAATAGCATAGCCTAACGATCGTTTTATATATCGTCAAGTACTTCAGCCTCTTGAATCAACTGCTTTTGCTCTTGCTTCAAACGCTCCAGCTCATCTTTTTTTTCTTTGAGTTTTTGTTCTTCATCCTCTAAGCTTTTAAGATTGTTACACCCACCTTCATTATTCAGTTTACAAGATTTATCATAATAGAGTTTTGCCTTAGAATTATTTTGTTCCACACCCTGGGCAAAATAATATAAATCTCCAAGCAGCACGCACCCTTCAGAATGATTCAAATCACAAGCTTTATCATAATACATTTTTGCTTTTTCATAGCTCTGATTAAGATCCTGTCCTATTTGATACAGAAGACCAAGGTTAGTACAAGCTTCAGCATTGCCTGCATTGCAAGCATCTTTTACTTCTTCAATCTCTCCTGCTTGCAATCCAAAAGTAAGTGTTATAATTAATAATATTTTTCTCATTTTGACCTTGTTTAACATAATGATATTTCGATTATTTTACAGTAAGAAAGAATCATGAAGCTTTTGCAACTTCATGATTTCATTATTGCATTTTACTTTTTTCTGAAGCTAGATTTCTTTTCAAGCGAGCATTTTTACGTTTTTGTGCAGCCGTATCCTTTTCTATAGAAGAAAGCTGTCTTTCTCTATCAGACAATCGTTGCTCATATGCAGTTGGATTATAACTAAACAAACCTCCTTGCCGAGGATCTGTTGTGCCGCCCGCACAGCCGTTCAATAATAAAAGTATCATGCCTGTAGTCACTAGATATATTTTTTTCATATATTTTCCTTTTTATACTGCTGTAAGTGCTGATAAAGATGCAAGCGTATTGGTATTTTTCTTCAGCAGACTGATCTGTTGGTTCATTGTGTTGATTTCACTTTGAATACGTTTTGTTTCGGATGCATTAGCAGTTTTTTTAGCATCTCTGAGTACACCTTGTTGTGTCTTAAGTTCATGCTGTGCTTTTTTCAACATATCGCCGGCTGTTTTTCTCTCATTGTCTATAAGCTTCTTCTGCGCACGCATCTGTGATTTTGAAGCCTTGTTTTTCTTATAAAGACTCACGATTCTTTTGGTATCTGCAATTTCTTTTGACAGTTTTGCATTATATGAACGCGTACTCTTATTTACTTTTCTTGCACTTGAAATACAAGCATTTAGCCAATCTTCCTTGCGTGCATATTTAGCCTTTTCATTTGCAACATGAGAGCCATAAGCATAACCGGCTAATCCTCCTAATCCCGCTCCCCATGCAGCACCTTTTTTCCCGCCAACAGCGGCACCAAGTAAAGCACCACCCAGTATACCTATGCCCGTTCCTTCTGCCTTTGTACGTTGGGAGTCAGTCATATTTGGTTGAGTACATCCAGTCATACCTACAATAATAACCGTAGAAAATGACAACAAAAGAGTACGTTTCATATCTATCCTTCTTGAATTAAAATAATCGATATCATGAAAAACCAACAGTTTAAAAAACTTAACCCTATAAATTTTACCAAGTTACCTATACATCATTATAGAGCAAATAACCTAATTTCTCTTTTAACTTAAAAGAGAATATCTTGCTCCCACTGTTCAAGATCAACACGTTTATTTTTCTGATAAATATCAAAATGTTTTTGTACCCGGTTAAGCACTTGAACCTGCTCTGCATCATTACGACTCATAAGGAAATCCAGATAGCGCGTAAAACCCTTTTTAACAGCTTGGGCAGAGAGTGTACTGATCTGTCGGATAGAATCAGAATAACTCGAAAGTGCACCTTGAATATTGGTCATATGCTCTTCTTTACGAGTCTTATACTGTGCTAGTTTTTCCATGTTTTTTTGCGAATTGGCAATGTTAATGAGTAAATCTATAGAAGGGAGTTTCTGAGTCTCTTTTCGGACAAAACGTGCCTGTTCGCTCACAACTTTGATCCAAAGATATGCAGAATCCTCTTCTGCTTTGAGACGGATGGTTGCCATATCACGGATGGAACTATCCAAATGTCCTAAACTATTGTTGATTTCACTGTCTTCAACACCTTTTTGTTTCAACCTGTTTTTAAGCCGATCAAGATAAGAAAAAGCATCTTCGCTCCCTGCCGTCACTTGGGCGCTTGTAGCACTTGTTGAAAGAACCGCTGGCGTAGTGGCACCTAATTTACTTCGATATCCTTCCCATTCATCTGACATCTCTTTTTGAATCTTTCGACTTGGAAAAACCAAAGCAGAAATCACCAACCGAAACCCTAATGTTTCTTTGGTATGAGGTTTAAGTATTCCTTCTTTATCCAAACGGTAAAAAGGTTGTTCTGTACGAAAAGAAGATCGAAGTTCATTTTTTGCAGTCGTATAGTTATTGCCTTTTATTACAAACCCACCCGTTCTTCCCTGATAATACTCAACACTAAAAAGTGACATAGTAATTTCGTCTGCGTTTCCAAGCATATCATGAATTCCAAGGGGGTTTGGTTGAAGTACTCCAATGGGTTGTAATTTATAATGTGAAGAGGTAGCTCCGCCAAACCACTCATATTTCTGAAGACTATCAGCAGGATAAGGAGTTTTTTGATCAAAGACATCAGCACTTACAACAGATCCTCCCCTGGCAGCAAATTCCCATTCCACCTCAGTAGGAAGGCGTACAAAGCCGTATGATGTATCAAATTTTGGGATTTCATCTTTTGCATTAGCAAAAAGCCATTGATTGTATTTGTTAGCAAACTCAAGAGCATCAAACCATGAAATATCAGTTACAGGATAAACTTTTTTAGTTTGAGATAGTGGTGCCTTTAGAGTCATGAGTGATGCATATTGTTTTTCTGTAAGCTCATACTTTCCAATGTAATAACACCACTCTTTTTTACCGTTTTTTTCTATGGGGAAAGAACCCCCAAGCGCCATGGCAGTCGGGTACTCTTTAAACCCTCCAGAAGGATCACCCAATTTGATTTTTTTCCAGTCAAACAAACCACTGTTAGAATTGACACAAACAGGCATAAATTCCATGCTAAGGTCATTTGGCAGGGGAAGGATAAGAGAATTATTGTGCTCAAAGTCTTCTGCTTGTGCAACAATAAGCGAAACTATAAAAAGTAGCATCAACCTGAAACAAGTCAATAGTCCATTTTTCTTGATCAAAAAATCCTCCCCGAATATTTTATATCATATAAACAACATATACTCTAAGCATTGATTTTAACAGATGAAACTTTTAATACAGCTTCTTCATATTGTAAATCGGCTCCTATCCTTGTACAATGAGACAATGTCAATTTTAATCGTTAGATCATAATGACACATAAAACACAGATGAGAGATAAAAAAAGATACTAAAACCTTCCATACTCTAGAGAGATTGGTCTATTACCTATGTTGGTGAATGCTCTCAATGTCCAAAAGCAGATTACTGAAGATGAGGGGGTGTACCTTTGTCAACTGTCAAAAAATCATTCTTTAGTCATCATATGTCATCATATGATTAGAGTAATTTTAAAGCTACTTTTAAAGTGTGAAGTCAAAGCACGTGTCTTGTATAATTTTAGACATACATTCTTTTCTCAATTTATAAGAAAAGAAGTCGATATCGTTTAGGTTAGTAGAATGCTAGGCGCAAAGAAATTTAAATTTCTCTAAGAGCTTATACTAGATCTTCAAAAGAGCATGACTACAAAAAATTTAAGTAAATAGAAAAATGAGCATGGTTTTGAACATGGTGATTACATAACATCTCCAAAATGCTCTCTATTATATAGGGGAGGATTTGAAAATGAAGATACGAGTCTATTATGAAGATACGGATGCCGGTGGTATTGTCTATCATACGAATTACATTAAATATTGTGAAAGAGCTCGATCTGAAGTCTTTTTTCAAAAAGGTATGATGCCTTCTCAAAGTGACAGCAGCGGCTTTGTTGTGCGCGACATCAAAGCTAGTTTTCTAGCTACTTCCACACTGGGTGATATCTTGGATGTGACATCAAAGATTTTAACACTTAAAAGCTCATCTTTAATCTTGCTGCAAGAGATATGGAAAGAAGAAGTGAAAGTATTTAGTATGGAGATTGTCTTGGTGTATATAGACAAGGGAAGACCTTGCCGTATACCTGATGTATTTAGAGATATATTTAATGCTTTCTAAATCTAACTCCATTAAAAAAGGCTTATCCGAGAAATGCCCGGGAAGCTTTTATAGTGCAGTATTATAGATTGCCAAGCATTTTTTTGATCGTATAATTCAAACGCTTTTTCATATCATCCGCAGGTACGCCTTTGACATCTCCTTCAGCAGTAGAAATCCCGATGATCATACCTGTCTCAGCATCAATAAGGGTCAATATCATAGCAGCCGAAGGCACTCTTTCGATCGTCTTTTTTCCCTCTTCATTCACTTTTTCTTTGACAGCTTCCATATCTGTACCCGCAGCGTACGCAATATAGAAATCAGGGTTTTTGGTCACAGGTGTTTTACCTTTTTTTGCCAACTCTGTATTGATCATCTGTCGCATTTCAACATTCACATCCACTCTATCGGTACGCTGTGTGCCATCCACAATACCACTCCCCTCGATAATCTCATACGTCTTGTATCCATCAAGGTTGACTTTATCATATGTTAAAGCCTCCACTTGAATATCACTCGTGCTGACACATCCGGTTAAGCCCAACATCATAACAACAATCGCGCCTTTTAATAACTTTGACATTTTTTCTCCCTTATTTCAATGTTGAAATATAAGCAGAAACTGCTTCGATAGCTGCATCATCCATCGTGGCAACCTGGCCTTTCATCAACGTACCCATTCCTGATACATTTCGTGTGCCCGCCTTGTATTCATTAAGTTTAGTAACCAACTCTTCTTTCGTCTGGCCAGCAATTACTGGAGACTTTCCAAGCGCTATAGTCTTACCATCTGCACCATGACACGCCTTACATTTGGTATAAGCTGCCTCACCCGCAACATTTTCTACTTTATCGGCAACTGCCCCAGTGGCTGCGGCTACACCTTCTTTAACACTCTCAACGGCCTGTGACGCTGTATCTTTTGTGGCTTCGACAGCTTCTTTTGTAGTCTCTTTAGTAGCTTCAACTGCTTTTTTTGTCGTCTCCACAACTTTGTCTGTCGCTTCTTTTGTTGCATCCACTGCGTCACTTACTACTTCTTTTGTACTCTCTACTACTTTTGTTGCAGTATCGGTAGCTGCATTCTTTTTATCTTCTCCACACCCTGTAAGCAATGCAGTTGCTGCGACAATTGATAATATTATAAGTTTTTTCATTTATTTTCCTTTATTCAATATATAACAAATTGTACTCTTAATACAATAAACTAAAGCTTTTGTATGTGACTTTTACGTGCAACATAAATCAACAACATTACCTTTTCTGTTAATTTATAAGAGAAAGAAATAGAAATAAAAAAGGTATCCAGCAGAGAGAAGCCTCTTTACTGGATAAAAAAGTTGGGCTATCCAACCATCGCTTCAAGCTCATCTTTGGAGACTTGATCAAAGTTTAAGTACTTATAAATTTCATCAGTCATCTCTGGTTTGATCTTGTTTTGAACGATTTCAAGGTATTCAGCAGCAGTCGGCAATGCACCTTTAAGTGCAACAACAGCAGCAAGTTCTGCAGAACCAAGATAAACTTGTGAACCTTTGCCAAGTCTGTTATCAAAATTTCTTGTAGAGGTAGAGAATACCCATGCATCTTGAGCAACAGCCGCCTGATTACCCATACAAAGTGAACAACCAGGAATCTCAATTCTAGCTCCTGCCATACCAAAGACTGAGTAATAACCCTCTTCAGTCAATGTTTTCTCATCCATTTTTGTTGGAGGACAGATCCAAAGTTTGTTCTTCACCGAACCTTCACCTCTAAGAATTTCACCGGCTGCTCTAAACAGACCGATATTTGTCATACATGAACCAACAAATACTTCATCTATCTTGGTTCTTAGTCCTGCTTCTTCAATCTCGGTAAGTGTTTTAACATCATCTGGATCATTTGGACAAGCTAAAATAGGCTCTGTAATTTTATTCATATCAATTTCAATAATTGCAGCATATTCAGCGTCACTATCGGCTCTTAGGAGCTCTGGATTGGCGATCCATGCTTTCATTTTATCTGCACGTCTTTGGAGTGTCGCTTTGTCTTCATACCCTTGAGCGATAAGCTCTTCGATAAGAACGATGTTTGACTCCAGGTATTCAATGATAGGCTCTTTGTTAAGATTAACTGTACACGCAGCAGCTGAACGCTCAGCAGATGCATCTGAGAGCTCAAACGCCTGCTCACATTTAAGATCTTCAAGACCTTCGATTTCAAGAACACGACCCGCAAAGATATTTTTCTTTCCAGCTTTTGCAACAGTCAAAAGTCCATCTTTAATCGCTTGATAGGGAATAGCATTTACCATGTCTCTAAGTGTGATGCCCGGTTGCATTTGTCCTTTAAATCTTACAAGAACAGATTCTGGCATAGTCAGTGGCATCATACCTGTTACTGCTGCAAACGCGACAAGACCAGAACCCGCCGGGAAAGAGATACCTATGGGGAATCTTGTATGGCTATCTCCGCCTGTACCGACCGTGTCAGGAAGACACATTCTATTGAGCCATGAGTGGATAACACCATCACCTGGTCTAAGAATGAACCCTTTTCTCTCTGTCCAAAATTTTGGCAGTGTGTGCTGAAGAGCAATATCAGATGGCTTGGGGTAAGCAGCTGTATGACAGAATGACTGAAGAACAAAGTCTGCACCAAAGTTAAGTGCTGCGAGCTCCTTGATCTCATCTCTTGTCATGGGGCCCGTTGTATCTTGAGAACCCACTGTAGTAGCTATAGGCTCGCAATAAACGCCCGGCTTAACACCTTCCATTCCGCATGCTTTACCCACCATTTTTTGTGCAAGCGTATATCCTTTACCGCTATCAGAAGGTTGCGTAGGGGTCATAAAGATGTTCCCCGCATCCATTCCAAGGGCTGCTCTGGCTTTAGCAGTAAGTCCTTTACCGATGATAAGCGGAATACGCCCACCCGCCCTCATCTCATCTGGAAGCGTATTGGGCTCGATAGTAAATTCAGATACCACAACACCATCTTTTTCGATCATACCATCAAAGGGTTTAACAGTAATCACATCACCTGTTTCAAGATTGGCTACTGGTGCTTGGATAGGGATACATCCTGAGTCTTCCGCCGTGTTAAAGAAAATTGGGGCGATAATATCACCGATTACTATGCCGCCAGTTCTTTTGCCGGGGATATTCGGAATATCCTCACCCATGTGCCATTGTACTGAGTTAATACCTGATTTTCTTGACGAACCCGTACCCACAACATCACCGACGTATGCGAGCGGATGGCCTTTTTCTTTAAGCGCTTTCATTGTGTCAAGCGGATTATCCATTCTGTTTACCAGAAATGAGTTTGCATGAAGAGGGATGTCTGCTCTAGTAAAGGCTTCAGATGCTGGAGAAAGATCATCTGTATTTGTCTCGCCTGGGATCTTATATACAGTAACCGTGATCTCTTTTTGCATTTCAGGTTTATTGGTGAACCATTCTGCGTTTGCCCAAGATTCAACGACCTCTTTAGCCAATGCATTCCCCTCATCCATAAGTGCTTTCACGTCATTGAATGAATCATACACAAGAAGTGTATTTTTAAGTTGCGTAGCAGCATTCTGCGCCACTTCACCATCGATGCTAAGGGCTGCAACTAACGGTTGAACGTTAAATCCACCCAACATACTTCCTAAAATTGTGCACGCTTTTACTGCATCGATTGCATCACAAGATGTATCACCTTGAACAATATCATTTAAAAATGCTGCTTTTACGTACGCTGCATCATCAACACCTGCTGGTACTTTTTGTGTAAAAAGCTCCATTGCATAATCTACGTCTACGATTGGGCTAGCTTTCAGCAATTCTACCAAATCAGCTACTTGATCAGCTGTAAGTGCCAATGGGGGTACGCCAAGTTGTGCGCGTTCTTCTGTATGAGTTCTATAATTTGCTAGTAATGACATTAATGTCTCCTGTGCTGTAGTTTTTGTACACAGATATTAACGAAATTGGGATTTATTTCCAATTCTATGAGATGTATGTATGAGAGAGATAATTAGTTTGTATCGTATGGTTACAAAAAAGAACAGAAAATCCACTAATCTATAACTATCCCAATACTCGTAAAACTTTTAGACTATTTCTCTGTTACCTTTTGCATTGGGTGCAGAGAGTACACCTTTAGCTTCAAGCTGCTCTACAATATTGGCTGAACGGTTGTAGCCTATTTGAAGTTTACGTTGCAGGTAGGAAATGGATGTTTTTTGATCCGTAAGTACCACTGTTTTTGCCTCTTCATAAAGCGGATCTAGATCTACTTCGCCACTACCGCTTTCAGAAGCAGAACTGCCACCTGCAACCAGATAACTTTCATCATATTCAGGTTCGCGTTGTGCTTTGAGATATTCTACTATCTCTTCTACTTCCTCTTCTGTACTCCAAGGTGCATGAAGTCTGACCAGTCCTGTTGATCGAGGAGGTGTAAATAGCCCATCCCCCCGTCCAAGCAGGCTCTCAGCACCCATGGCATCCAAAATGACTTTTGAATCGATACGCTGCCCTACTCTGTAGCTTAACCTTGAAGGCAGGTTTGCCTTAATGAGTCCTGTAACAACATCCACACTTGGTCTTTGAGTAGCTACTATGAGGTGGATACCGCTTGCCCTAGCCATTTGTGCAAGTCTGGCTATGGAGTACTCTACCTCTTTGCCTCCGGTCATCATAAGGTCTGCGAGTTCATCGATGATAATAACGATAAAAGGGAGTTGTTCGGCCGAACCATCTTTCTTTACTTTAGCATTGTAGTTATCTATATTTTTTGTACGATTATCTGCCATAAGCGTATAACGACGATTCATTTCGCCAACCATGTTTGCCAGTGCTGCTATGGCCTTTTTAGGCTCAGTGATCACCGGTGTAAGCAAGTGTGGAATATCATTATAGATAGAAAACTCCAGCATTTTAGGATCAACGAGCATCAATTTAAGATGTTCTGGGTCATTTCTATAAAGAAGCGAAAGTATCATCGCATTGATCCCTACTGATTTACCCGAACCTGTAGTTCCAGCTATGAGCAGATGCGGAAGCTTTTTAATATCAGTAATGAATGGATTCCCAACAATGTCTTTCCCCAATGCCACAGTCAGTGGAGATTTAGACTCCTTAAACAAATCACTCTCTAAAATTTCACGCAAATAGATGGTATCTATTGTTTCATTTGGTATCTCTATACCTACTACATCACGCCCTGGAATAGGTGCCTGAATACGTATAGTCTCTGCACTAAGCGCCATAGCAAGGTCATCTTGCAGGTTAAGGATTTTGGAAATTTTCACATTAGGTGCAGGTTTGAACTCAAAGGTGGTTACCAGTGGACCGCTGTAAGTACGTACTACATCACCATCTACATTAAACTGCTTCAATTTAGAGAGTAAATCTTCTATCTTTCTATCTATCTCTGCTTCATTGATTTTCTTTGATGATTTAGGCGCTTTTTGCAAAAATTCAAGTTTTGGAAGTTTAAAGTTTTTGGGTTTGTCTATCTTACCTCTATCTATCTGCTCCATAAGTTTAGAGTTTTCTTCCAGCTCTTCTACTATCTCTACACCAGATGCACTGCTTGTTTTGGAATGTTTTTGCCGAGCTTTTAGCGTCTCTTCAAATTCATGTTCAAGTTCCAAAATTTCATTAAGTACAGGATCTTCTACCTCTTCACTGGCATCTATGCTTGTTTTCACTTCACGCTTAGGCAGTGTTTTTTTAACTGCCAGTTTACTTTTTGTCTGTGTGTTTTTTGATTTTTCATGCGTTTGTTCCATAATGGGCATCATTTCATCTTCCAGTGCAGGGGAAGAGAAAGGATTGGTAAGTATTTTTTTCAAAACTAATTTTAGCCCGTTATAAAGTTTTCCTGCGCCTAAGGCAAATGGCCTCAGACTAAAGCCTTTTACCTTTAAGTCTTTAGCAGAGAAATCATCATCAAGTATAAAAACTAGTGAGAGTGCCATGGTCATCAGCCAAAGCATCCAAAGTCCAGCTTTTCCTATGAGCGGGTATAAAAATTCTACAATCTGGGTGCCGATGAAACCGGCATTTTCAAGTTCAAGTACCAAAGATTCAAAAATAATGAGTGCAATGAAAAAAAGTATCCAACCCAAATAAAAATCTAATTCTTTTCGCAAAGAGGCATGAGTATAGAGTTTATACAGCGGATAAAAAAGAATGAAAATATTGACATAAGCAAAATATCCAAAAAAATGTAAGTTTGTATCTCCTATGATTTTTCCGATATCCCCTATTAAAGCAGTCTTAGGAAACAGTGTGGAGAAAGCACCGTACATAAAAAGTATAGCTGTAATAATAATCGTGATTTTCAAAAATATACCCTTGATATTAATTAATGAAGATATTATAACAAATAACTATTAAAAATTGTCTAGTTATCATAGAACTGGCTATAAATCAACTTCTAAACACTTATCTAAAGCTAGACTTAAGCTCTTAGTATGTAAAATTTCATCTACATTTTAATATGTATGCCGCAGTGATGGAATGGTAGACTTGGTAGACTCAAAATCTTCTGCTTTAGGGCGTGTCGGTTCGAATCCGACCTGCGGTACCATTGATAGGACGCAAAATGAACAAAATTCATCTTTGCTACGTTAACACTGGGTTTTACTCAGCGTAAGGCTCAAGCGACTAGTCGCTTTAAGCTTAAGAACACTATCTTAAATAACATTTATTAAATGATGCGGGCGTAGCTCAGTGGCTAGAGTTCCTGCCTTCCAAGCAGGCTGTCGAGGGTTCGAATCCCTTCGCCCGCTCCACCTATTTTATAGGATATTTTTTAACAAATGTAAACAAAATGACGTTATCGTACTTGTGCGTGGACTCTCTGTCATAGAGAACCCAATGTTAACGTAATTATATCTATGGATGCGCGGGCGTAGCTCAGTGGTAGAGCATAACCTTGCCAAGGTTGGGGTCGACGGTTCGAACCCGTTCGCCCGCTCCATAACGCTAATCTTTCTATACATTCAATTTACATTCCAAACTCTTAATTACTTTTGCTATAATCCCTTTAATAAAAAACTCCGTCATTCTCGTGCTTGATACAGGAATCTATATAAGTTGCATATATTCTCAGCTTCAGATCCTCGTGTAAAGCATAAAAATAACGGATGCTATCAAATCAGGAAAACATATGAAATTAGTTGTAGCAATCACAGGTGCGAGTGGTGTTCAATTGGGCAAAAAATTTATAGATTACTTGCCTGAACACATCGAAGTTCACATAGTAGTTTCAGACAATGCCCTCACGGTGGAATCGTTTGAAAACAAAAAGGTGACACTGCACTCTAGTCAGAATATTGCTGCGTCTATATCAAGTGGCTCTTTTAAGGTTGATGCAACGGCTATCATCCCATGTAGTATGAATACTCTGGCAAAGGTAGCTTGTGGCATCAGTGATAACCTGATAACAAGAGTAGCAGCTGTTGCTCTTAAAGAGAAAAAAAAGTTACTTCTTGCTCCAAGAGAGTTACCTTTTTCTGCCATTGCTCTGGAAAATATGCAAAAATTGTCTGCACTGGGTGTTGTTATTGCACCACCTGTGATGGGATACTACTCTGAATCTTCCAGCCTTGAAGATATGGAGAAATTTATCATTGGAAAATGGTATGATGTTTTAGACATAGAAAACAGTTTATATGAAAGATGGGGGAGCAATGAATAAAGATAACAAAAGAGCGATATATCCTGGGACATTTGATCCTATAACAAATGGACACATGGACATTATTAAACGCGCGTGCAGGATGTTTGATGAGATCATCGTAGCAGTTGCAGATTCGGAAGAAAAAAAGCCTATGTTTACTTTCGAAAAACGTATAGAAATGGTTAAATTGGCCACAAAAGATTTTCCTAAAATCAAAGTTGTCGGTTTTAACAGCCTTTTGGTAAACCTTTCTGATGAACTGAAGGCAAATATCATTATCAGAGGCCTTAGAGCAGTAAGTGACTTCGAGTATGAACTTCAAATGGGATATGCCAATGCTTCACTTAAAAAAGAGTTAGAGACCATTTACCTTATGCCTAGTCTTAAACATGCTTTTGTAAGTTCTTCTGTGGTTCGTTCCATTTTAAGTTTCGATGGGAAAGCAGACCACCTTGTTCCAGAAGCAGCACTCAAACTCATAAAAAGTTCACGTTAATGTATATACTTTTTGAAGGTATAGATACCTGCGGGAAAACTACACAAATAGAACTGATTGCCAAGAAAAATCCCGAGATCATCATCACTAAAGAACCTGGAGGAACTCCATTTGGTGCTAAAGCCAGAGAAATACTCCTTACAGATTCGTTAGCATCCAAGCGTGCTGAATTACTACTCTTTTTGGCTGACCGTGCAGAACACTATGAAAAGGTTATTAAGCCAAATTCATACAAATTGGTTGTATCAGATAGAGGGTTTCTCTCTGGCATCGGGTATGCACTTGCGAACGATGATTTTAACTTTAATGAACTGGTAGAACTCAATAAGTTTGCCCTGGAGGGACATTTTCCAGATAAAGTCATTTTATTTTTAACCAATATGAAAACGCTCAAAGAGAGAATTGGAGCAAAGAGTCTCGATAGCATTGAGCTTAGAGGCTTGGAATACCTGCTCACAGTACAAGAGCATATGAAAGAAAGCATTATAAAGCTTAATATCCCTCATCTTTTCATTGATGCAACGCAAGATATAGAGAGTATTCATCAAACGATACTAACATACTTGAAGGTATAATTTCAACAATAATTACTGAGTTAGCGTCATTCTCGGACTTGTATCCCAAAGAAATCTTCTCTGGACACCCGTGAATCTACAACTCTCTAGACTAAATAACTGTATCTCCTCGGGCAAAGCCCGAAAATGACATCGAAAGGATATTAAAATGATAAACCCGCTTAGAGGGATGAAAGACCTCACTTTTGAAGAGAGTGATCGCTTTGTACATATTATCAAGACGGCTATAGATATCTCTAAGAAATACGGATACAGCTATATTGAAACTCCTATATTGGAAGAGACAGGACTGTTCAAACGCTCAGTGGGTGAAAGTTCAGATATCGTAGGCAAGGAGATGTATCAGTTTGAAGACAAAGGGGGCAATGATGTCTGTATGCGTCCAGAAGGTACAGCAGGCATTGTACGTGCTTTTATCTCTGCCAAACTCGATCGCCAACCTGTCAAACAAAAGTTTTACTACTACGGACCGATGTTTCGTTATGAAAGACCGCAAAAAGGCCGTCTAAGGGAGTTTCATCAGTTTGGGTGTGAAAGTTTTGGAGAAGCCAGCGTCTATGAAGACTTTACTATCATTACCATGATAAGCCAAATCTTCGAAGCTCTTGGCATAGGCTTTGATCTTCAAATAAACTCACTTGGATGCACTGCCTGCATGCCTCCTTACAAAAAGAACTTAGTAGCCTTTTTAACAGAGATAAAGTCCGAGCTTTGCGAAGACTGCAACAGACGCATACTCACAAATCCTATACGTGTACTTGACTGTAAAAACACCACTTGCCAGTCACTTTTAGTCAACTCACCAAAACTGATAGACAATCTTTGTGACGAATGCGACTCTGACTTTAACAAACTCACCGTCCTACTCGACAATGCAGGCATCCCGTACCAAGTAGACACAAACCTTGTACGTGGTTTGGACTATTACAATAAAACCGCCTTTGAATTTGTTAGTAATGACATCGGCTCACAGTCTGCCATTGCTGGGGGTGGTCGTTATGACAAACTTGTAGAATTCTTAGACGGTAAATCAACACCCGCTGTAGGGTTTGCCATCGGAATTGAGCGTATTATGGAACTGGTACAGATGCCAGAAGTTTCCCGTGAGGGCATCTACTTGGGGGCAATGGTAGAAGCAGCAGTCGAAATCCTCTTCCCCATTGCCACTGAAAAACGTAAAGAGACAAAAGTCACCCTTGAGTATGTCTCAAAAGGGTTTAAAAGCCACATGAAAGGTGCAGACAAAGTCAATGCCAGATACTGTGCTCTCATTGGAGAAGATGAGTTAAAAAATGGAACTATTTGGGTGAAAGATTTAAAAAGCAAAGAAGAGCGTACTATTTTAGTAGAAGAGTTTTAAGTAAAATAAACTCTTCTTGGATTATTTAAAAAGCAACCTGAGTGCACCCACTGCAAAAAGAACGATGGCATAACCTTTTAATGAGGGGTCCAAGAGCAGTAAAAAAAATGCAAGCAGTATAAAAACAAAAGAACTTTTGAATATGCTAACACGGTTGCTGATCTTGCTTTCCAACCACTCTAGTTGCCTCTCGCTGATATGCACACGCATTTCATCTTCGCTGATTTTTTGTATGGCGGTACGTATCTGTTTAAATGTCAGAGGAAGAGATTTTATCTCATCTGCCAGTGCTCCGAGGATTCCGTTGTCGGCACCTAGTGCTCTGGGAATATTTTTTTGAAGGATGGGCAGGATATCCTTAACACCATTAAAATTGTCTATATAAACAGTTCCCAATCCTTCTATGATGGCACTGGCTCTTAGGATGTACACAGCCTCTTGGGGGAGCTTGAAAGGGAAGTCACGCATCGAAGACATCACGCCAAATGCGAGTTCTTGCATACTTATTGCATCAAGAGTATCATTGCTGAAGATATCAAACATTCTTTGTGCCAACTCTGTCATTTGGTCATGCGGTGCCTCGTAAGCTATGACTCCTAGACGTTTACAGCTGGAAATATAGAGTTCAAAGTCTTGTTCATGGGCTGATTTGACCATCTCTATAATGGCGATGCGTGCTGGGTTACTGATACGCTTGACCATACCAAAATCAAGAAGCACCAGCGTACCGTCTTTGCGTATCAAGAGATTTCCAGGATGCGGATCAGCATGGAAATAACCATTTATCAACATTTGATCGGTATAGAAAATAATCAGTTTTTCCATCGTTACATAAAAGTCAATATCACTCTCCTGCAGTGCATTTTTATCATCAAAACGCATTCCTTCTTCAAAGCTCATCACAATAGCATCATCACTACAATACTCTTCATAGGGTTCTGGGAAAACGATACCACTACTTTGATACATGGCAGAAAAACTCTTCAGGTTTGAGAGCTCATTTTGAAAGCTCACCTCTTTGAGGATCATATTGGAAAATTCAGCAATCAGCGCATCCATGGAATTTTTGGTATAGTGAGAAAAAAATGGTCTGAAGATATGGTTGAATAAAGTCAGGATCTTAATATCTGCATGAACCTGAGAAACGATTTGGTAGCGTCTGAATTTGACAGCTACATGTTCACCGCTTTTTAACCACGCTTCATGTACCTCACCAATCGAAGCACTGGCGATAGGTATCTCTTCAAAACGCTCAAAAGGCTCTTTGTCCCCAAAGGCAGTCTGGTACACTATTTGAAAATCTTCTGGCTTCATTGGAGGAATTTCATCATGCAAAGACCGTAACTCTTCGAGATAAACATCATCAAAAAGATCAGCCCTGGTTGCCAAGACCTGTGCAAGCTTGATAAAGCTTGCACCCAATTCATTGATACTTATTTTAAGCGCTTTAGGCGATAGAGGCTTAAAAAAAAGAAAACGTTCTTTATGCTTAATCAACAAAAAGATAGTCATCAAGAAATTAAAAACCTGCCAAACACGCCCGGGGGAATAGTTAGAAAGTCGCAACAGCTTACTTCTTCATCTCTTTTTTCAATGCTTCTATATCTTCTTTGGTGGCCAGTTTCATCTCTTCAATCGTCTCTTTTATCAGCTCTTTGAGATGTGACTTAAACTCTTTCTCTTCATCTTCACCTTTCGCTCTGGCATCATCGATAAACTTCCGTGCCTCTTCTTTGTTCAATTTTCCTTTGTCAACCAATACTGCAAGTTCTTTTTCAACTTTCTCTTTGACCAAAAGTGCACTACCTAGACCAATATACATTAAATCTTTTAACATGGTTTCTCCTTTTTTACTATTATACCACTTTTCTACTCTTGGAATTTTCCATCACGAAAATGAAGAGATACATTGTTGTCAAATTCTGCGATCTTCTTATCTGCACTGAAGATAATTTCCTTATCAACTTTTAAATGCTTATGTTTGATCTTTTCTGGATAACCAATTTGGTTGAGGATATGTTTGATGCAGTTAATACGTGCTTTTTTCTTGTTATCTGAATCGATCACTGCCCATGGAGTAGCATCAGTATGTGAAGCCATGAACATCGAATATTCTGCTACAGTATATTTATCCCATAATTTTTGCGCATACTGATCGATAGAAGAGAGTTTATACTGTTTTAGCGGATTTTTTTCTCGTTCCTTAAAACGTTTTGCCTGTTCATCTTTGGAAACAGAGAAGTAAAACTTGATCAAAATAATCCCACTATTGACCAGTCTTCTTTCAAAGAAAGGCACTTCATGTAAAAACTCCTGATGCTCATCTTGCGTACAAAATCCCATCACTGGCTCTACTCCGGCACGATTATACCAACTACGGTCAAAAAGTACGATTTCGCCGCCACTGGGGAGGTGCTGGACATAACGTTGAAAATACCATTGTGTCCTCTCTACATCTGAAGGTTTATTCAAAGCAACCACTCTTGCACCGCGAGGATTGAGGTGTTCAGTGATACGCTTGATAGTTCCACCTTTTCCTGCGGCATCACGCCCCTCAAAAAGTATGAGTACTTTCAGTCCCTGCTCTTTAATATGCTTTTGAAGCTTAAGCAATTCGATCTGGAGATTATGAAGCTCTTCTTCATATTCAAGTACTCCTTTTTGTACCCAAACGGGCACACACTTTTTTTCGTTGTCCGCACGCTGCTCTTCTTTGTCAAAACGTTGAAGCCACTCATCTTTTCGTTCTTTTTGTGTCTTCTTTTCGGGTGCCTTGTTCTCTTGCGTTTCAGTGTCGGTCATATCACGTTTTGTGCCCATCTTCTACTACCTTGTCAAATCAGATTTTTACAGTTGAAATTTATTAAAATAGAAACTATCCTAAAACTGAAGCCATCTCAACAGATCTTTGCTGAGTCTCTCCACAGCTATATTTGCGGCTTCAACATACCCTTTGGCATCCGTAGTTCTAGTAGCCACCTTATAAGTAAAACGTTTGATTTTAACCAGTTTTCCTGTCTGTGTACTGATGAGGGAAAATTGCATCGACACGAGCGCATGAGACTGATCCCCCCTTACCTCATGAGAAAAAGCGTAAATATTACTTTCGAGCCTATAATCTTCCTGCGCCGTTGAAGCATAAGGCAATACTGCTTTAAAAAGTCTGCTTGCATCTAAAGCCTGAATAATCGTACCTTCAAGGAGTTTACCTATAGTGTTTGACCATTGGCTGTTTAGATAAACCCCCTGTTCTGCACTGCTATACGAGTAGTTCATTTTTTGGCTTACCTTCTCTTTGAGGCTTTGGGGGTACATGACCTTTATGGTTTTGTGTTTAAAGTTATTACTGGGTATTTCTGCGGTTACAGGTGTATTTAGTGTATACACTTTGAGTGGGGATTGTTTACTGCTACATCCGCTAAATAATAAAAATATAAATATAAGTGCTATTTTTGTACTTCTTTTCATTCTCCTGGTCCCCTTTTTGGTGTTCTCCCTTTAAACAGTAAGTCATTTGGACTTTGCTCAATTTGCTGTGTTAAATCATTTATCTGATGGCTCAATACTTCTATTTCTATCACCGCAGGTTCAAAGATCTTCTTGAGATTATAATCTCCTCTATCCAGACTTCTCTCTACCTTGAGAGCGACGCGGTTAAAGTTTTTAATGGTTTCTGTCGATTGATCAATCAGTGGATTGGCTGCTTTTCTCATTTCTTTAAAATCCGTTGTAGCTTCTGCAAAATTTTTGTTGATGTTGTCCATAGATGCTCTAAACTCTCCAAGAGTTATATCTAGTTCTTCAAGCGAATGTATTGCTTTTTGCTCCACTTCTTCCGCTTTGGCTGTTATTATTTGGGTATTATCAAACACTTTTCCCAAAGTCTCTATATTCTTCTCATTCAATAATTCTTGACCCTTATCTAGCAGTACAATAATTCTGTCTGTAAGGCTGCTTAGTTCTTTTGTTGTTTTGCTGAACAAAGAAGGAGTAGTTCTTATTATAGGACAGTAATCTTCTGTAGGTTCAAGTGTCTTAGCTTCATTGGTTCCACCGCTTATCTGCAAAAATGATATCCCTGTAACCCCATACATTTCGGTAAATATGACCATATCTTCTTTGATTGGAGTCCCTTTTTTAATCTGCAAAAAGATTTCAACTTTTTCGATATCTTCAGGATTAATCTTGATCTCCTTTATAGATCCAATATCAACACCATGCAGTTTAACCGTCGAATCTTTAGAAAGACCGGAAACAGATTCACTCGTTTCAACTTTATAGTAATCAAACTCTTTTTGTAAGCCATACTTTGCCAACCAAAAAGCAAACCAAAGCATTCCTATAGTGAAGATCAATACAAAGATACCTACAGTCGTATAATTTATTTTACTATACATCTACAATAACCTTTTTATTTATATACTTTTGTGCATATTTGTTTTTAAAAAAATTTTCCACAAAGGGATGTTTTGATTGTAACACATTTTCTATATTTCCCTCTGCGACCACATGTTTGTCTGCCAAAACCGACATCCTGTCTATGATACTGAAAATCGAATCCAAATCATGCGTGATCACGACAACCGTTATTCCCAAAAGCTCACGTAATTCCAGTATCAATTGATCAAAATTTCTGGCACCTATGGGGTCTAGTCCTGATGTAGGCTCGTCTAGAAAAAGTAATTCCGGCTCCATAGCCAAAGCTCTTGCCAAAGCTGCTCTTTTGATCATGCCACCACTTAATTCAGAGGGGTAAAGTGCTCCGACGCTTGGTTCCAGACCTACCATATAGAGTTTGGAATTCACCAACTTGTTTCGCATTGTTTTTGTAATATTGGTATACTCTTTGAGCTGTACTTCTATATTTTCTGCCACAGTCAAAGGAGAGAAAAGTGCTCCAAACTGGAACAACACGCCCCATTTTCTACGCAGATTTTGAGCTTCATCAAAATTGATATCGTTTAACGTTTGATTCAAAACAGTCATCTTCCCTGCAGTGGGTTCGAGCAGCATGATCATCTCTTTCATTAAAACAGATTTACCCGAACCGCTCTCTCCCAATATGCCGTAAATTTCACCGCGGTTGACGTGGAGATTTACGCCGTCATGGATCACTCTTTTTCCAAATTTTGTTACGATTCCTTCTGCTTTAATGACAGTATTCACAGGTCAAGCTCCGTATAGATTACCGAGAAGAGTGCGTCAAAAGCGATGACCAAAAAGATAGAGTTAACCACACTGGCTGTAGTATGCAATCCAATGCTTTCTGTATTGTCAGAAACCTGAAGGCCTCTGTAGCATCCCACAGCAGAGATGAGAAAAGCAAAAACAGGCCCTTTGATCATTCCTAGTATATAATGCTTGACTTCCAATACTTCATTAAGACGTTCTATAAATTGACCCATAGAGATATTAAGCTGCATACTTGATACCACCATACCGCCAAAAATTCCCATAATATCTGCAAAGAAAATTAAAAGAGGCAATGCAATCATCAAAGCAAAAATACGCGGCAGAACTAAAAAATAGTAAGGATCAAACCCCATTGTCCTCATCGCTGCTATCTCTTCTGTGATCTTCATTGCTCCAATCTCAGCTGTGTATGCTGAGCCACTTCGTCCGGCTATTACGATCGCAGTGATCATGGGACCCATCTCTCTAGTAATCGATATGGCTACCGTATCAACGATAAAGAGATCTGCTCCAAATTTTGCCAATTGCACACCACTTTGATAAGCGATCACCAAACCAACCAAAAAGGCACTCAACCCAACAATAAGGAGTGCATTAAAACCAGATTTATGGATATGATAAATCACCTCTTTATAACGTATATCTCCAGGATGCATAATTGTGTGAAAAAATGCACTAGAAAGTCGTCCAAGAAAAGTAACAAAATCATTAAATTCCTGATAAAGTTCAACAGTCTTTTGACCAATTTTTTCTAAAATAGTTTCTTTTGGAAGGACGATCACCTCTTCAATATCTTTCTTTTGCAACAAAGTATACATTGCTTTTTGCTCTTTTGTATAACCAACAACTTCTACTTCACTCTCTTTTTTGAAGCGTTCAAAATATTCAATAAAAAGCAAAATACCCGCACTGTCAAACTTTACGATATGCGAAACGTCCCAAAGTATTTTTTTATTATGCGGAATTGCAGCTAAATACTTTTCTATCTGACTTGCGCTTTGCAGTGTCCACTCTCCTGCAGAGATAAGCTCAATATACTGCGGATGGTCTTCATAAGACAAAAATTGTTTATTCATACTGGCCATTATAGGTAAGTTTGGATTAAGTTTTGCTATAATTTCTTAGATATACGAAAAGGAGAAGCATGAAACATTTTGGTTTGGACATTTGGAATGATGACAATTTTATAATCAAAGGTGGTACTGTTAATATCAACTATGCAAGCAAGCCCTCTTTGCTTGGGATTACCAAAGAGATAAGAGAAAAAGGGTATACTGGACCTCTTTTACTTCGTTTTCCTCATCTTATAGGAAAACAGATTCATACACTTTTTAACACCTTTGAGAAAGTCAAAAAAGAGTTTGGCTACAAAGGTAATTTCCAAGCCGTCTTTCCACTAAAAGTCAATCAGTTTCCTAATTTCGTACATGCGCTTATGGATGTTTCCAAAAATTATAACTATGGATTAGAAGCAGGAAGCAAGGCTGAACTTATCATTGCCATTAGCAAAACACCACTTGGTGCACCTATCACAGTCAACGGTTTCAAAGACAAAGAGATGATTGCTTTGTGTTTCATCGCAGCGAAGATGGGGCACAACATCACCGTAACCATAGAAGGGCTCGCGGAACTTGAAACTATCATTCAAGTCAATCAGGAGTTTAATAAAAATGCCCAAAACCCCGTCAGCCCCAAAATAGGTGTACGTATACGTCTTCACAGTTCAGGTATAGGCATCTGGGCAAAAAGCGGCGGGTACGGTTCCAAGTTTGGACTCACTTCAACAGAACTGCTTGAAGCTTATGAAATGATGAGGAAAAATGCTCTTTTAGACCGTCTTTGGATGGTGCACTTTCATATCGGTTCACAGATGGGTGACATTGCTCCGCTCAAAAAGGCTTTAAGGGAAGCTGGAAATATTTATGCAGAACTTAAAAAGCGTGGGGCAGATGCACTGGGCGCCATTAATATTGGCGGGGGTCTTGCTGTGGAGTATAGCCAACACCTCCATAACCAAGAGAGGAACTACTCCCTCAAAGAGTTTGCCAACGATGTCATCTATCTTATGCAGGATATCGCTAAAAGTAAAGGTGTTGCAGAGCCCGACATCTTCACAGAGTCAGGCCGTTTTATCGCAGCTTCGCACTCTGTCCTTGTAGCACCTGTTCTTGAACTTTTTTCTCAAGAGTACCATGAAAAAGGACTTCGTCTAAAAGAAGTAGGTCCACCGCTCATCCAAGAACTTTATGACCTCCTAAACAGTCTCAAACGTGAAAATGCGAGAGAGTACCTTCACGACGCACTTGACCATATGGAAAGCTTGCTTACACTTTTTGACCTGGGATATATTGATCTTGAAGACCGTTCTAATACAGAAATACTGGTAAACCTTATCATTAAAAAAGCGATTGCATTGCTTAAAAATGAAGATACGGATGAGCTTAACAAACTACAAGACCGCATCCAGGAAAAGTATCTGGTTAACTTTTCAGCCTTTCAGTCACTCCCAGACTTTTGGGGATTGGCACAACATTTTCCCATCATGCCACTTGACAGGCTTGATACCAAACCGACAAACCCTGCAAGCATCTGGGATATTACCTGTGACAGTGACGGAGAGATCGGCTTTGACCGCGACTTGCCGCTTTATTTACATGATATAGATGTGAGTAAAGAGGAGTATTTCTTAGGCTTTTTTCTAACGGGAGCTTACCAGGAAGTGCTGGGCATGAAACATAACCTCTTTACACATCCCACCGAGTGTGTAATAAACTTTGATGAAGAGGGGTCATACACTATAGATAATCTGATAGAAGCACAAAATCTCATGGATGTTTTGGATGATTTAGATTACGACACGAGTCATATGGATAAAACACTTAAATACCGGATAGAAGAATCAACTCTCATCTCAAAAGAAGAAAAAAAAGAACTTTTGGGCAAGCTTTATCTTTATTTAAGCGAAAATAGCTATCTTAAAACCATTCAATCCATTGACGAGGAGCGTTAACAAGTGAACCCATTTAGTCTTATAAAAGAAGATTTTCTTAATGTCAAAAGAAATGACCCTGCCCTACACTCTTCTTTTGAGTTATTCTTCAACTATCCGGGTTTATGGGCACTTTTTTTCTACCGTAATGCACATTGGCTTTACGGTAAAGGCTTAAGATTTCTTCCGCGTTTTATCTCAGGGATGGGCCAATTTTTGACTACCATAGATATTCATCCTGCCGCCACTTTAGGACGCAGAATCTTTATAGACCATGGTGTGGGCGTAGTGATTGGTGAAACCGCTGTACTCGGTGATGATATTATCATTTATCAACAGGTAACATTGGGTGGGGTAAGTACATGCAAGGGGAAAAGGCACCCTACACTTGAAAACAATGTAGTTGTTGGTGCAGGAGCCAAGGTTCTTGGAAACATCACCATAGGTGCAAACTCAAAAGTCGGTGCGAATTCTGTTGTACTCAAAGATGTACCTGCTGATTCTACTGCCATTGGTGTCCCGGCACGTATATTTAAAAGAGGTTATGACAAAACACCTCTTAGTCATAATAAAATCCCCAACTTCGATAAAGAGATCTTTGATTATCTTCTTAAACGTATTGAAGTCCTTGAAGAAGCACTACCCAAAGGAAAACAAAAAAGTATCAAAGAAAAGGATCATAAACTCGAAGAGCTTTATGACAACTTTATTCACAGTATGGATTAATAATCAATCCCAACGAAAATGAGGAGAACCGATGCAACATTACCAAGACTTAAAAGACCATTATCAATTTACAAATGAAGAAGCTCAAATTTTAAAAGAACTTCAGCCTCGAATGGAAAAGTTAGCAAATGAATTTATAGACGGATTTTATGATTATATTTGGGGTTTTGGCGCAACAGCACAATTTTTAAAAAATAAAGAGATCATCTCATATCACCGTAAAAAGATTAAAGAGTGGTTCATAAACTTATTTAACGGAAAATATGATTTGCCCTATTTTACATACCTTTACAAAATAGGAGAAGTCCACGTTAGGATCGGATTACCTACACATTACGTCAATTCCGCTTTTACCTTTGTTCGAACTTTTATACTCACAAATATAGAAGAAAACTTTCAAAACAAACCATACCATATCCAAGAGATAAAAGCTGTTGAAAAAATAATTGATATGAATCTTGATGTATTGAGCAGTTCCTACAGAGAAGAAGAGTTGAGCAAATTTTTGTCACTTTCGAAAATTGAAAAAAATATGCTAACAGGCCTAAAGAAATTCAATTCATATGTCAATTATTTTTTAGCCGGTGCACTTGTTATTGTTGCTTTTTTTGCTGTTGGGCTATTTGCTTATGATGTTTACTTGCTGTTTTTTTCGGATATAGGTATGGAAAAAGGTATTATTACTGTTTTAGGCAGCTTACTCATTTTATGGGCAGCCATTGAATTAATCCACGAAGAGATTAACCATTTACAGGGTAAAGGTTTTGCCATCGGTGCATTTATCATGCTGGCAATGGCAGCACTGATTAGAAAAGTATTGATATATTCTCTCTCTTATGAAAAAGGAGAAGAGCTTTTAATTATAGCTGCTGTAATAGTGGGCCTTGCTATGGCATATTGGCTTGTTGGTGCAAAAAGAAGAACAACCATAAACTAAAACGCAAGACAGACATCAACCAAATACGCCACAAGGGTCCATACATCTAGTGGGTAAAACATTTATATGTTTCATAGCTGCCTCTTATTAGTCGCTTATCAATTTCTTTTTGATATAATATATGAATTTATTTTAAGGGTTTTTTATGTTATCAGAACGTATCGGGACACTGTCATCATCACTCACTATTGCCATTACTATGCTTGCTCAAGATCTTAAAGCTTCAGGTAAAGACATTCTTAGCTTCTCTGCGGGCGAACCAGACTTCGCTACACCAAAACGCATCAAAGATGAGGCGATCAAAGCGATCAATGAAGGATTCACATATTATACAGCAGTACCGGGCATTATGGAACTTCGTGAAGCGATCGCCGGAAAGCTCAAAAGAGATAACAATCTTGACTATGCACCTGCAGATATCATAGTAAGTAATGGGGCGAAACACTCCTTGTTCAATCTTTTTCAAGCTGTTATCAATGAAGGAGACGAAGTAATCATCCCTGCTCCATACTGGGTAACTTATCCTGAACTTGTCAAATATGCTTTTGGTATACCTGTATTTATTGAAACAGACGAGATAAGCAGCTTCAAAATCACTCCTGAACAACTTAAAGCTGCTATCACAGAAAAAACAAAAATGCTTATACTCACATCACCATCCAATCCAACCGGTGCCGTCTATAGCAAAGCTGAACTTGAAGCATTGGCAGAGGTACTAAAAGGTACGGATATTATCGTTGCTAGTGATGAGATGTATGAGAAACTGGTTTATAATGTAGATTTTGTAGCAGCGGCTAGCATCTCTGAAGATATGTTTCAAAGAACCGTGACAATCAATGGTTTAAGTAAATCTGTTGCGATGACCGGATGGCGATTAGGATATCTTGCCTCGTCAAACAAAGCGTTGATCTCTGCGATGAACAAACTGCAAAGCCAGAGTACTTCAAACATAAATTCTATCACACAAAAAGCGGCCATCCCGGCACTTAACGGTGAGGTAGACGAGGAGATAGAAACGATGAGAAGAGCATTTGAATCACGTGCCAAAGAGGCAGTAGAACTCATAAATCAAATCGATGGCCTCTCTGTGCTTCAACCACAAGGAGCATTTTATCTTTTTGTCAATATTAAAGATATCTCTAATGACTCTATCGAATTTTGTAAAGAATTGCTTCAAGAAGTTGGTGTTGCAGTTATACCTGGTATTGGATTTGGAGCTGAAGGTTACTTTAGATTCTCGTTTGCTACAGATATAACTACCATTAAAGAAGGTATACGCCGTATAGATAAGTTTGTTAAACAAAAAAGAGCCTAATTCTCACCCATGATGGTAGCGCATGATGCTGCCATCTCTCTTAACTTCCGCTACTCATAAAGGTGTCCACCATGAAACTCTTTTTCAAACTCTTTCTCCTTTTCCCTCTACTCACACTCAGCCTTTACGCAGAACGAGAAAAAATAAATTTATCTATGGTCATCTCGGGTGGCGTCAGTCTTGGTGCTTATGAATCGGGATACAACTGGGCAATGATCAAAATGCTAAATACTGTAAGGCAAAATGATAGCCTCATAGAGCCTGACCTACGTTCTGTAGCAGGCGCGTCCGCAGGCTCCATAAATACTTTGCTTTCTGCTATGTATTGGTGTCAAAAAGACTCTGTACCTTTAAAAAACACTGTTGATGACAATCTGTTTTATGAAACATGGGTTAACCTTGACATAGAGGACCTTATCATAGAGGGTGAAGATTCTGAAAATAAAAGTACTCTTTTTACAAGAAAAGGTTTAGAAAAAAAAGCAGCAAAGATCATTGAACACCTTAATCAACCTATATACAGAAAGAACTGTGAAGTTCCCATAGGTGTTTCTGTAACAAAAGTCACACCTATTGTTGAGAACATACATGGAGTCAAGGTAAAAAATCAACACTTTTCCGCGCCTCTTACATTAAAAGAAGAAAATGGGAAAGCCATTATTACAAACAGAAATATGCCGCCAAGCATAGACTTCTATATCTCTATACCCGGTATAGAAAAAGACAAAACCAAAGTCATCGATCTTCTTTTTGCTTCTTCTGCCTTTCCTGGTGCTTTTCAACAAGTAAAGTTAAACTATAACTATAAAGGGAAGAATCACTCGCATTACTTTATGGATGGTGGCCTGTATGACAATGTTCCCCTGGATTTGGCCATCACTCTTGATAAAAAATCTTCTACTTTTTTCTTTATGGATCCTGGCAATATGAGAAAAGAGCCTATCAAAATGGATGAAGATAAAAAAGAACAGATACCTCTTGGCTTTATAGGTACAAATATTATCCCCGTATTTAGTAGCTTTGATATCATGCAGTCAATGAAACTTTATGACTCCATCAATCTGAACTTTAGAGATAACTCCGATAAAAAACTCATACTTTCATCCCGATATCATCCAATTACTGGAAAATTTTTAGCACATTTTGGAGCATTTTTGGATCAAAATTTCCGTGAATATGACTATTATGTCGGTGTATATGATGCCGTCTTCCAATTTGCAATGGCGTTAAAAAGAAACTATCCGCAAAGGTATGATATCTCTCAAAAAGAACTTATGGGTAAGTTGAAAACAGAACTTGGCATAGATAAAAATCCTGAAGCACTAGCAGCCTACACTCTATTTTTAAATACCGAGTTTTATCATACCCAACCAAAAACGACAGATCGATTCTCTGCTATTTACAATGCGTTTAATACCAAAAAAATGGATGCAGAACGTTATGATAATGAGGAATTTAAACTATTTCTCTCAAAACTCGATATGAAATATCTTAAACAGTATGATAAATCGTTTTTATTCTATGCAAAAAAAGATATTGATAACTGGTATAAGAGACCTTTAAGAGCCGTTGTCAACCGCATTACCACACTAGAAAATGAGCGGGCTAAAGTTTATGAAGACCATAAGCCAATAGCTAAAGCGGCTACTATCGCAGCATGGGGAGGGAGTACTTTTCTAAAAAAGAAAGATGGCTTTCAATTCTTACCTCTTAGTGTACCTCAAGATGAGGGGAAAGAAGGGTTACAAGCAGTACTCAAGCTTTTACCCGGTGAAATCGCTACAGATTTGAAAAATGGTGGTGCAAGTTTCGGGTACACTGCCCATTACTATAAAGATATGAACATACTCAATGGTTTTGAAGCAAAAACTTCATACATTGCAAGAAATAGAATATCTGATTTTGCACGCGCAGATTTAAATGCATTTAAAGAGTATGACGATTTTATAAAGTTTGGGGTAGGAGCAAGTTTCTTTGGAGACATGAAAGGATCATTTTATAAGAAAGATACGGCTTATGGATTTAACACGTATATAGATATTATGGATATATTTAGATTGACTTATGTACGAAGAGGCGGGGATATTGGAGATAATGATTACCTCTACTTTGGTATTGAAAATATTCCCAGCCTTATTTATTGGTTAAACCGATAAATAGCACTCTTAATACAAAGGCAAAGTCTTGGCCTTTGTATAACGCTTCTCATTTCTTCTTTGTCATTCTTTCCATACCAAACCATACCAAACCTATAATACTAAACAACACTACAGGTGCTATCCAGGGACGCTCTTTAATCACACCAAAGAAAGAGATGATAGCCTCACTTGAATAATAAGCACTCAATCCTATAGTCAAAACAAATACAATAGATGCAAATACATTATAAAATGCGAATTTCTTAAAGTCATACTTGGAGAGTGCCATAGAGAGTGGAACAAGGGTTTTTATACCATAGAGAAACTTCTGTATAAATATGGCCAATACCCCATACTTGCGCATAATAAGAGTAGCAAGGGCTATTTTTCTTTTATGTTTTGCAAAGTAAGGCTGTATCTCTTTTTTCTGGTATTTACCAAGATAAAAAAGAAAGATATCGCCTAAAAAGTTTGATACCGTAGCCACAGTTAACGCTGTAGTCAGGTCCATATTGCCCATAAATGAAAACACTCCGGCTGCTGCAACGATAAACAACGAACCGCCAAATGAAAAAAATGCAATGGCAAGATAACCCCAGGTCTCAAGCGAAGAAAAATCCATAAAATATCCTGTTAAACTTCTTTTGTAACCCTAAAGAAGTTTATTATTTAAAGTGAAGCATCATATCTAAAATATGTTAATCCAAAATAAGTTATAATCCCAATCATGATAAGTACACTACTCTCCATCATCTTTGTCTATGTCTTTATCTTGCTAGGCTACATGGCTAAACGCATATTCAAAGAGGATATGAGCACCAAGACACTTACCCTCATGTCTCTTTATTTTTTACAGCCCTTTGTCAGCATTTGGGGTTTTAGCACAGCCAAATTACACAGTGAACACCTGTATGTACCACTCATATATCTAGCAATTATTTTAGTTCTACTCATCCCAACCATACTCATAGCCAAGATGCTTTTTTCAGATCCCAAAGAGCGGGCTATCTTCTCCATAGCCGGCTTTGTAGGAAACACCGGGAATATTGGCATTCCACTAGGCATCGCTCTTTTGGGGGAACAAAGCGTTATTTACACTACACTCATCAATATCTCCAATGTCTTTGTAGTCTACATCATTGGGGTTTACATTTACTCACGAGGCTCATTTAGCATCAAGGACTCCTTATTTAACATAGTTAAAATCCCTATTATTCCCGCTTCACTTGTTGCTATACTCATAAACATTTATGATATATCTTTAGGTGCACAGATAGAAGAGTTTTTAAAAATGGGAGCCTACGCGGGGATAGTCTTACAACTTTTTTTACTAGGTACTTTCCTTCAGGGTATCCGCATCAAAGAGCTACGTCTAAAGCTTTTCATTGGAGCCATAAGCCAAAAGTTCATCCTTATCCCACTTGCTTCAGCATTTATACTTAGTTTTACGAATTTGCCACTCTTTGTGCAGGGTGTCATTTTCATGGAGATGATGGTACCCTTGGCAATTGCCAATATTAACTTAGCCTCTTTATATGACTGTAAACCTAAAGATGTAACTTCACTTATCTTGCTTAGTACACTTTTATTTATTCCTTTATTGTTTGCATTGAGTTATATTGTAAATCAGTACTATTACGTTGCTTCCTAGAGATATCTTTCATAAGTGATTTCATATATTATTCGCCTCTTTGTACCAGGGGTGTTTTCAGTGGGATGGAATCAACAACTCTCAACAATCTTAGTATATAATACAATATAAAAATCTATAAATCTACGGGCAAAGTCTGAAGATAACGAAAACAAGGAGAGATTATGTCAAAAAAAACACTAATCATTGGTGCGGGTGGTGTTGGGAATGTTGTTGCTTTTAAATGTGCTATGAATGCAGATACTTTTGGTGAAATTACTCTTGCGAGTCGGACACTCAGCAAATGTGATGACATCGCAGCGAATGTCAAAATGCGTACAGGAGTTGAAATAAAAACTGCACAAGTAGATGCAGACTTGGTACCCCAACTGATAGAACTTATTACTAATACGGGTGCAAACATCGTCATTAACGTGGCTTTACCCTATCAGGATCTTAGCATTATGGATGCCTGTCAACATTGTGCTGTGGACTATCTCGATACTGCCAACTACGAACACTCTAACACTGCCAAGTTTGAGTACAAAGAGCAGTGGGCAAGAGATGAAGAGTTTAGAAAAACCAACATTATGGGCTTACTGGGTAGCGGTTTTGACCCTGGTGCAACCAATGTCTTTTGTGCTTATGCCCAGAAACACTACTTTGACGAAATTCACACTATAGATATACTTGATTGTAACGCGGGAGATCACGGTTATCCTTTTGCAACCAATTTTAATCCCGAGATAAACCTTCGTGAAGTTTCAGCCAAGGGAAAATATTGGGAAGAGGGAAAATGGATAGAGACTGAACCTATGGCCATCAAGCAGGTATGGGACTACCCTGAAATAGGACCAAAAGACAGTTACCTTCTCTATCATGAAGAGATGGAATCACTGGTTAAACATATCAAAGGACTCAAAAGAATCAGATTTTTCATGACCTTTGGAGAGAGCTATCTTACACACATGAAATGCCTTGAAAATGTAGGAATGCTGGGTATCAAAGCAGTAGAACACAAAGGACAAAAGATAATCCCTATGGAGTTTCTCGCAACCCTGCTTCCAGATCCGGCAAGCCTTGGGCCCCGTACAAAAGGGAAAACGAACATCGGAATCTTTGCCAAAGGTATCAAAAACGGAAAGAAACGTGCCCTCTACATCTATCAGGTCAGTGACCATGAGAAATGCTACGCAGAAGTTATGAGTCAAGGTGTCAGCTACACTACAGGCGTACCAGCCGTGATAGGGGCCAAACTCATGCTGGAAGGCAAATGGCAAGGTAAAGGTGTCTTCAACATGGAAGAGTTTGATCCTGATCCGTTTATGGAAGAACTCAATCAGCAAGGGTTACCTTGGCAGGTGATGGAACTTGACGCAGATGAAGATTTGAGTGTAGAGAGCTAATACACTTCAAGGGTTTTCCAAAAGAGGGACTGCAGTTTCTAGATCAGATCATCATCAATAACTCAAAAGAGTGGCTCGATGCCAACAAAAGTGAGTATGAAAGGAAAATCCTAGAACCTAACAAAGCCTATGTAGAAGAGATGGGAGAGCATTTACAGATACTTGTACCTACAATCAATGCCATTGCCAATACCAATAAATCTCTCTTTCGTATCTATCGTGATGCACGTTTTCATCCGACTGATCCTATCAAAACACGCATTGGTATTATCTTCTGGCAAGGCAGTGGGCACCGTATGCAAAGCAGTAGTTTTTATATGCACTATGATTCAGAAGAGATATTTGTGGCCACAGGTATACGCAACTTTAAACCGACTCTGCTGTCCGCCTATCGTGAGTACATACAAAATAAAGAAAAACGAACAGAACTTCATAAAATCCTTGAGGATTTAAAACTTAAAGGGTACAAATTGTCTGAGGCAAAGTACAAACGTATGCCCAGGGGTTGCAACATTACCGACACCTATAGTTACCTCTACCTTCAAGGAGCCGTGTTCGCTTATACTACATTTGCACCCGATGAGACATTTCATTCAGAGGCCATTATAGATAAGAATTTTAAAATTTATGAAGATATGTTTGACCTGCATCAGTGGGTCTATGAACTTACACTGCATTGTGATACTTCTGCAGACCTCTATCGTTAAATCCATGTTCAGATCAAAAACTACACACTCCTTCCACACCTCTTTTGTTATTCTATTACTAGTGGCATATAATCCTAATAATTTAGGAGGTAAGGTATGAGTCATCATGTGGTTATACTTGGTGGGAGTTATGGAGGCATCGCAGCGATGCGACAGTTAAGTGAACATCCAGAGGTCCGAGTAACGCTCATAGACCAACATCCTTACCATTTTTTGCAAACAGAAGGTTACGAACTTATTTCCAGTAACACTTCATTTGAGGACACTATTGTGAGCCTCCCGGCTTTGTGTGCAAACTATGAGAATGTCACTTTTCTACATCGTACGGTAAGCTCCATCGATCCCCAAAAGAAAGTCATTCTTCTCACCGATGGCGCCTGCCCGTACGATACTCTTATCATTGCTTTGGGCAGTGTTACCAAGCGTTTTGAATGTGATGCGAGCGTTTATAACTATTCAGGTGGGGCCAAAAGTCTTAGAGGGGCACTTCGTCTCAACCAATTTTTTCAAAACGAACTCTACAAACGGCTTGAATCTGACAAGCAGGCTAAAGAAAATTTCAACATTGTCATTGGCGGAGCGGGACTCTCCGGTGTTGAAATAGCTGCGGGTATGCAACATTTCTTTAACCATTATTATAAAACCAATACCCTCTCTTGCGCTACCTTACATATACATCTCATAGCCAGTAGGGAAACTGTACTTAACGGCATGCATCCCCACATCGTAAAAACAGCTACAAAAAGACTGGAAAAACTTCAAGTAAAAGTGCATACACAAAATCGTATAGTCTCCATAGATGGATATGAGACTGTTCTGACAAATGGAAGTAAAATACCTTTTGATTTTATGATATTTGCAGGCGGCACAATGAGTGCTCCATGCCTTGAGACTTTTGATGTTGAAAAAAACAAAAAGGGACAGATTATTATAGATAAGTATTTAAGAAGTAAAACTTATGAAAATATTTACGCTATAGGTGACGCTGCTGCTCTCACAAATAAAAAGGGAGAACCTCTACCGCCCACTGCCCAAACAGCCATACAAAGTGGAGAAATAGCAGCAATGAATCTCATCCTATCACTACATAATAAACCTCTCATACAGGCCAATATACATATTAGAGGTATTGCCATTGCACTTGGAGGAAAATATGCAGCTATAGATCTTGGGTTCATACGTTTTCATGGTTATTTGGCATATTTAGCAAAAAAAATTACAGAGAGACTCTATAAATGGCCGCTTTGGTGGTTGGCATCTAAAGGATATAAGAAAATAGTCTCTTGCGAAATATAAATATAAATTACTGAGCAGTTCTAGGTGGGAGCGTAAATCTAACTGTGTAAATTCTAAAAATTAGATTTATTTGATATAGTAGTCAAGTAAATTAATCTAAAAGGATTTACATATGAGCTTACTAAATACAGAAGAATTAAAGCGACAGCTCAAAGAGGGAACTTTT
>JACDJC010000359.1_pt1 | contig 56613 bp, 47 predicted proteins | sample 7454191 | NCBI WGS metagenome assembly JACDJC01 (sample SAMN14253291, study PRJNA609438) | sludge metagenome | isolation source: sludge after 25d culture with pyrite and EDTA | collected 2018-12-20 | reverse complement strand
CGTTGTGTGGGCCCCAAAAAACCCCACCGCCCCGTTGGGGCCCCGGAACCCCCCCCCCGGGGGTTACATACGGCCCCCGTCCCCCCCGCGCTGGGGTTGGGTTTGGGGTTTTCTTGGGGGGCTTCCCGCCGAGCCGCTCGGACATGCCGGATTCGTTCGCACCTTCTGAGCGCGCAGCGCGGGCGGCACCCCGTGTCCGTGTATAATCCGCGCTCTTCGGGGCGGTAGCTCAGCTGGGAGAGCGTCGCGTTCGCAATGCGAAGGTCGGGAGTTCGATCCTCCTCCGCTCCACCAGTTTTTCCAGTGCTCGGAAAGGCCGGAAGAATCGCAAGCACTTGAAAAACTGAACTGAATCCCCCGGTGGGGACACATCGAAGGGGGCAGTCGATCCGCTTGCCCTCCCTTCCGCAGGAAGCGTCGTGACGAGTGAAATCGTCCTCCAATCCCGCATCACCTGTCCGGAGTGCGGCTTCGTGAAGGAGGAGACGATGCCCGTTGGCGCCTGCCAATGGTTCTACGAGTGCGTCAACTGCAAGTCCGTGCTGCGACCCAAGCCCGGCGATTGCTGCGTCTTCTGCTCCTTCGGTACCGACAAGTGCCCGCCTGTCCAGGCGGGCGCGGGGGCCTGTTGCTGAAGTGCCCCAGGACGAAGTGAAACATTCGTCCTCATGAGCCCGGCAGCGTCATTTCCCGCGACATGAACTTCGGAACTCTTCGCAACCGCACTTTCGACGAAATCGCCGTCGGCGACCGCGAGAGCGTCGAGCGCATGCTCACCGCGCAGGACATCCAGCTCTACGCGGTGCTCTCGGGCGACGAGAGCGCATTGCCGGTCGATCCGGCGATCGCGGCTTCGACCCGCCTGCACTCGGTGATCTCGCACGGCATGTGGGCCGGCGCGCTGATCTCGGGCCTGGTCGGAACGCGGCTGCCCGGTGCGGGCAGCCGCTACGTGGCGCAATCGCTGCGTTTTCTCGCGCCGATCCAGGTCGGCGACACGCTGACGATCGCGATCGAGGTGACGGCGCGCGACGAGGCCACGCGGCACGTTCGACTCGCGTGCCGCGCCGTCAATCAGCGCGGCGAGAAGGTGGTCGACGGCGAGGCCGAAGTCGTCGCGCCCGACGAGCGCGTCGAGCTCGCGCGCACGGCGCTGCCCGAAGTGCGGCTGTCGGTCGGCGACGGCGGCCTGCAGCGGCTTCTCGACCACGTCGCCGAATGGGAGCCGATCCGCGTCGCCGTCGTGCATCCGTGCGATACGCTGAGCCTGGGCGGGGCGATCGATGCGCGTGACGCCGGGCTCATCGAGCCGGTGCTCGTCGCGCCGCGCGCGCGGCTCGAGGCGGCTGCGCGCGAGGCCGGAATCGATCTGACCGGCATCGAGGTGATCGACGTGCCGCACAGCCATGCCGCTGCGCAGCGCTCGGTGGCGCTGGCCGCCAGCGGCAAGGTCGAAGCGCTGATGAAGGGCAGCCTGCACTCCGACGAGCTGATCGCCGCCGTCGTCGCACGCGACGGCGGCCTGCGCACGAAGCGTCGCGTCAGCCACTGCTTCGTGATGCAGACGCCGGCGTACCCGCGACCCTTCATCATCACCGATGCGGCGATCAGCATCGCGCCGGGCCTCGAGGAGAAGGCCGACATCGTTCGCAATGCGATCGACCTGGCGCACGTGATCGGCGTCGAGTGCCCGCGCGTGGCGATTCTCGCCGCGGTCGAGACGGTGAGCCCTACGATGCCGGCCACGCTCGACGCAGCGGCGCTGTGCAAGATGGCCGACCGCGGGCAGATCGCCGGCGGCGTGCTCGACGGTCCGCTCGCCTTCGACAACGCGGTCTCGCCGGCGGCGGCCCGCGTCAAGGGCATCGACTCGCCGGTCGCCGGGCAGGCCGACGTCCTCGTCGTGCCCGACCTCGAGAGCGGCAACATGCTCGCCAAGCAGCTCGAGCACATGGGCGACGCATCGAGCGCCGGCATCGTGCTCGGCGCGAAGGTACCCATCGTGCTGACCAGTCGGGCCGATTCGCGCGAGTCGCGCATCGCCTCGTGCGCGATCGCCCTGATGCTCGCGCGGCACTACCGCATCGCGCCGCCCTGATCGTTCTGCGCTGCGTGGTGCGGCGCCGTGCGGTGCGGAGCCCGGAGCCGGAGCGCCGGCGCGACGCGCAACATCGCAGTACGATGCGATCCGTTGCGCACAGGTCCGGCGCGAGTTGCGCACCTGGCCACACCGGAGATCGAGATGGACGAAGAAGCGCTGCAGCAGAGCATCCGCAAGTTCCTGCGTACGGTCGGCGTGCGCTCGCAGCAGGAAATCGAAAAGGCGGTCGCGCAGGCGCGCGCCGACGCAATCGTGGGCGACACCGACGTCCTCGCCGCGACGATGACGCTCGACATCGCCGGGCTGAAGCTGCACGTGAGCTTCGACGGCGAAATCCGGCTCGCCTGAGCGACTTCGCGCCGACGTCTTTCGTTGCGCGATACCTGCCGCGTTCATGATTCCGCGCACGCGCTGCGCGTGGCTTTCGCGCTCGCGCTCGGCTCGGCGATCGCGTTGGGACTGGCCCGATTCTCGTACGCGCTGCTGCTGCAGCCGATGCGCGACGATCTCGGCTGGAGCTACCTGACCGCCGGCGCGATGAACACGGTGAATGCCGCCGGCTACCTCATCGGCGCGCTGCTCGCGCCCCGTTGGCTCGCGAGACACGATGCGCGTGCGATCCTGCTCGCCGGCGGCGTCGCAGCCTCGCTGCTGCTCGCCGCGCACGGCGTCGTGCTCGGCGAGACGCCGCTGTACGCGTTGCGCCTGCTGACCGGCGTGGCGAGCGCGGCGCTGTTCGTCTCGGGCGGCGTGCTCGCCGCACGCCTGGGCGCGGCGCACGCGTCGCGCGCCGGGCTGCTGCTCGGCATCTACTACGGCGGCACCGGCCTGGGCATCGTGGCGTCGGCTCTGCTCGTGCCGCCGCTGCTCGCGCTGGGCGCCGCGCACGCCTGGCAGTGGGCGTGGGTCGCGCTCGGCGTCGCTGCCGCGCTGTCGACGTACGCGATGTCGTCGCCCACGCGCCCGCTCGCGTCCAGGCCGGTGCCGCGCAACCCGGAGCATCGCGGCTTCGAGTGGCGTCCGTTCTCGTTCGGACTGGCCGGTTACTTCATGTTCGGTATCGGCTACATCGGCTACATGACCTTCGTCATCGCGCTGCTGCGCGAGCAGGGCCTCGGCCCGGCACAGACGATCGCATTCTTCGTGCTGCTCGGCGCCGGCGTCGTCGCCTCGTCGTGGCTGTGGGCGGGGTTGCTGCAGCGTGCGCGCGGCGGCCAGGCGCTCGGGCTGCTCAATGCGTTGCTGGCGATCGCCACCGCGCTGCCGGTGTTCAGCGCGCACCCGGTCGCGGTCTTCGTCTCGGGCGCGCTGTTCGGCAGCGTCTTCCTGTCGCTGGTGGCGTCGACCACCGCGCTCGTTCGCCACAATCTTCCCGCGCCGTCCTGGGCGGGCGGAATCGCCGCATTCACCATTGTCTTCGCCTTCGGGCAGATCGTCGGGCCGAGCGTCGTCGGCTGGATCGCCGACGCCGCAGGCGGCCTGCAGCGCGGGCTCGGCTTCTCGGCGCTCGCGCTCGCACTCGGCGCGGTGCTCGCGTGGCGGCAGCGCCCGCTGCCACCCCCCGACGGCGAGGCTGCATCGGAGCGCACGTCGTGACGACGCCGGCACGACTGCTTCGCGCAAGCCGCGCGGCTGCCGGCGCCTGGCGTTGCCGTGGCGGCTGGACGATCATTGCAGGATGCGTTCCGAGAGGTACGGAAACGATGCGCACGGAGAAACGAAGGTGAACGAAGCCGTCTCGCTGCCCGCGATCCTCGGGCGCTCGCGCAGCGCGCTTGCGCGCGCGGTCACGATGTTCGAGAACGACCGGCCGGGGGCCGACGAACTGCACGCCGGCCTGGCGTCGCATCGGGGTCGCGCGCACGTCGTCGGCATCACCGGCGCGCCGGGCGCCGGAAAATCGACGCTGATCGACGCCCTGCTCGGTGCGCTGCTTGCGCACGGCCGCTCGGTCGCCGTCGTCGCGGTCGACCCGTCCAGTCCGATGAGCGGCGGTGCGATCCTCGGCGACCGTGTTCGCATGGGCGAGGCGGCGTCGCACGACGACGTCTTCGTGCGCTCGTTGTCGTCGCGTGGACACCTGGGCGGATTGTCGCGTGCGACCGGGCGCATCATCGATCTGTTCGACGCGGCCGGTTTCGACGTCGTGCTCGTGGAAACCGTCGGCACCGGGCAGTCCGAAGTCGAGATCCGCGAGTTCGCCGACACGAAGGTCGTCGTCTGCCCGCCGGGGCTCGGCGACGAAGTGCAGTCGATCAAGGCCGGAATCCTCGAGATTGCCGACATCCTGGTCGTGAACAAGGCCGACTCGCCGATCGCGAAGCGCACCTACGACGACATGCGCGCGCTGTCGCGGTTGCGACGCCGGCCGCAGTGGTCGGTGCCGGTGCTGCGCACGGTGGCGACCGCCGGCGAGGGCGTCGAGGAACTCGTCGCCGCGCTCGGCGAGCACGCGAAAGTGGCGGGCAAGGGCAGCCGGCTCGCACGCGCGGGCGCGGTGCCGACAGCGCAGTCGGGCGGTGCCCCGAAGCGTGACCCCGCAGACGAAGCGGCCAGCGGGCCGAAGCGCGCGTCGGCGCCGCATGCGAGCGACGACGAGTTGTTCGAGACGATGCGTACGTGGCGCGCGTCGGGCAAGGGCGTTGCGCTGGCCACCGTCGTGCGCACCTGGGGCTCGTCGCCGAGGGCCGAGGGAAGCCTGCTGGCGGTCGAGCAGGGCGGTGGCTTCCTCGGTTCGGTCTCCGGCGGTTGCGTCGAGGGCGCCGTCATCTCCGAAGCGCTCGAAGTGATCGCCGACGGCAAGCCGCGGATGCTCGAGTTCGGCGTCAGCGACGAGCAGGCGTGGGAGGTGGGGCTCGCCTGCGGCGGGAAGGTGCAGGTGTACGTCGAGCGGGTCGGCTGAACGTCGCCGGGGCTTCGGGCCGGGGCCGCGCCGCAGCGGCGTTTGCCGCAAACGGCGCCGGGCGCGGGGCTGCGCGCAGCGGGCCGACTTCTGCGGCGCCGAGCACCGCAGCCTCGCGGTCGGCGCGCGAAGCGCGCTTCGTACATCTGACTCGCGGCGACTGTCCGAGCGCAGCGCGCGAAGCGCGCGAAGCGAGTTTCGCCGCGCGACCGCGAGGCGAGGAGCACAGGGGAGTCGGCGCGCAGCGCCGATCGCCGCAGTCGGAGGCCCGCTGCGCGCAGCCCCGCGCCCGGCGCCGTTTGCGGCAAACGCCGCTGCGGCGCGGCCGCGGCCCGAAGCCCCGGATCAGAGCCCCTCGCTGCGCAACCGCAGCTTGTCGATCTTGCCGACCACCGTTTTCGGCAGTGCGTCGACGAGCACGATGCGCGCCGGGATCTTGTACGGCGCAAGCCGCTGGCGGCAGTGCTCGACGAGCGCCTCGGGCGTCGTGCGGACGCCGGGCGCGAGCGCGACGTACGCGCGAATCGCCTCGCCGCGGTAATCGTCGGGCACCGAGACCACGGCCGCTTCGGCCACTGCCGGGTGGCGGTACAGCGTCTCCTCGATCTCGCGCGGGTACACGTTGTAACCCGAGACCTTCGCCATTTCCTTCTTGCGATCGCGCACGTACAGGTAGCCGTCGGCATCGAGCTCGCCGATGTCGCCGGTGTGCAGCCAGCCGTCGCGCAGCGCTTCGGCGCTCGCTTCGGGCAGGTTGCGGTAGCCGAGCATGATCTGCGGTCCGCGCACGCGGATCTCGCCCTTCTCGCCGACCCCGAGCACGCGCGTGCCGGTGTCGGCATCGACGATCTGCACCTCGGTAAGCGGCAGCGCGACGCCGACCGATGCCGGCTTGCGCACGCCGTCTACGGGGTTGAAGCTCACGACCGGACCCGCCTCCGACTGGCCGTAGCCTTCGAGCACGGGCGCGCCGCTGGCCTGCTCCCAGCGGCGCAGCAGTTGCTCGGGCAGTGCCGCGGAGCCGGAATACGACAGGCGCAGCGTGGCGAAGGCTTCGCGGCAGAAGGCCGCGTGGTTCAATAGTCCGGTGAACAGCGTCGGGCTGCCGGCGAAAATCGTGATCCGCTCGCGCGCGAGTGCATCGAACACCGCCTCGGGGGTGTAGCGCGGCAGGATCACCAGCGTGCCGCGGGCGTGCGCCATGTTGTGCAGGCACATCGACACCGCATAGACGTGAAAGAGCGGCATCACGCACAGCAGCCGTTCGTCGTCGCGACGCGTGGGCAGCAGTGCCTCGCGCTGCAGTACGTTGGTCGCGACCGCACCGTGCGCCAGGTTCACGCCTTTCGAGCGGCCCGTCGTTCCGCCGGTGTACTGCAGCGTGGCGAGTTCGTCTGCGCGGGGCAACGGCCGCGGCAGCGTGGCCGTGGCGTCGTCGCGCCACGCGACGAGCCTGCGGTGTGCGTCGCCGATGCGAAAGCGGTGTTCGATGCCGAACTCGTCGGCCAGCGCCTCGACGCGTTCGGCGTGCTCGTCGGCGTAGACGACGGCGTGCAGTTGCGCATCGGCGAACAGCGGGCGCAACTCGTGCCCGGTGTACAGCGGGTTGAGCGGCACCGCCTGTGCGCGCGCGGCGTGCGTGCCGAACAGCGCGATCCCGATGTCGATCGAATTGCCGAGCACGATCGCCACGCGCTCGCCGGCCGCCCCGAGCGCGATCAGCTCCCGGGCGAACGCGGCCACGCAGCGAAGATAGGCTTCGTAGTCCAGCCGTTCTTCGCCGCAGACCAGTGCTTGGGCCTTCGGCGCCAGGCGCGCGGCTTCTTCGAGCATGTGCACGACGCTGGGATAACGCGTGTAAGTCCCGGTCATCGTTGCCGCTCTTCGATCTCGACGGGCCTGGTCTTGCCCGCCTCGCGCGGCAGCGTCCCCGGCGGCAGCCACTCGAAGGCCGGACGGATCCGCAGCCGGTCGCGGAACTGCGCGAGCAGCTCGTGCTCGAGTGCAGCGAGCGCCGCACCGTCGAGTCCTGCGTGCTCGAGCCGGATGCGCAGCGGCGGCTTCACCCGCGGACCCGGCGAATCGAGCACGATGCGAAAGGCGCCCGTCACGCGCGGGTGCAGGCGGGCAATCTCGTCGGCGATCGCCTGCGGCCAGACGTTCACGCCCTTGACCGTGAGCATGTCGTCGCTGCGTCCGAGGATCGCGAAGCGGATTCCCGGCAGTCCGCAGCGGCACGGGTCGGTGTACACCTGCAGCAGGTCGCCGAGCGCGTAGCGCAGGAAGGGGCCGCCGCGCCAGTCGAGGAAGGTGAACACCATCTCGCCGATGGCGCGATGCGTCAGTTCGATCGGCGACCGCGTTTGCGGATCGACGAGCTCGAGCAGGCAGTGGTCCTCCGAGACGAAGTGCATCCCTTCGCAGCCTTCGTCGGCGGCCTCGCACGAAATTCCATGGAAGGCGTGCCCGCCGCCGGTGTGGTCGAAGACCTTCGCGCCGAAACCCTCGGCGAGCGCACGGCGCATCGCCGGGTCGCCGCCGCCGCCTTCGCCCGCGCAGAAGAACCAGCGCAGCCCGAGGTCGCGCGCGGGCCGCCCGGTGAGGCGTGGCGACTCCTCGATCAGGTATCGGCCGAACGACGGCGTGGCGACGATCGCGTGCGGGCGCGTGAGGTGCGCGATGTCGACGACGCGCTGCGTGCCGCCTTCGATGCCCACCGGGACCACGCAGGCGCCCAGGTGCATGATTCCCTGCGACAGCGGCAGCCCGCCGGTGAACATGCTCAACGACAGCGCCTGCAGCATCACGTGGCCGGGGCGGATGCCGGCGCGCCAGTACTTGCGCGCGTGCATCTCGTTGACGACGCCGACGTCGTGCGCGGTGAGCGTGTACAGCGTCGGCGTTCCGGTCGTGCCCGAGGTGGCGTTGATGCGCACGATCTCGTCGCGGCGCGCGCAGGCGAGCAGCGCGAAGGGATCGCCGTGCCGTTCGATCGACTCCTGCTGCGCGCGCCGGTGCTCGTCCTTCGTCGTCACGGGGATTCGCGCGAAATCGTCGAAACTGCGCACGTCGTCGGGCTTCGCGTCGACGGCGTCGAACTTCGCGCGCAGAAAGGGCGAGCGCTCGAAGTCGTAGCGCATCTGGCGCTGCAGCCGCTCCCATTGCAAGGCTCGCATCGCATCGCGCGGCATCGCCTCGACGGCCTCGTTCCACAGGCGCCGCTCGACGTCGCAGCTCATGTCCCGGCCTTCGTTTCGTCGGACTCGCACAGCTCGAACAGCAGCCCGGTGCCCGCGTCGCGCGGCAGGAACGCAATGCGGCCGTGCGCGCCGCGGCGCGGGAAGCCGGTCGAAGCTTCGATGCCCGCGGCGCGCAATGCGGCAAGCGATCCATCGAGATCGTCGACGGCGAGCGACAGGTGGTTGACTCCGGGCGAAGAACCCATCACGGCGCGTGCGAATCCGCCGCCGCCGTCGGTGTATTGCAGGAGCTCGACGACGACGTTCGCGGTGGCGAACTCGGCGACCTCGAGGCCGGCGTCGGGGATCGAACGCCGCACGACCGGCGCGCCGGGCAGCATGCGCGCCATCGACGCGATCGACGCCTCGAGGTCGTCGACGACGATGCCGATATGATCGATGCGAGGCAGCGTCATTGCCGACTGCGCAATGCGGCCGTCGCCGCCTCGTCGAGCGCTCCGGTCGCGCAGTCGACGACGACGCCGTAGTCGGCGTAGGCGGATTCGAAGCTGATCAGGCCGTCGAGCACGTCGGCGGCAACGTCTTGCGCGGGGCGCTCGCGCGGGTCGCCGTAGCCGCCTCCGCCACCGGCGTGCTGCCGGTACACCGATCCGCGCGGGATGTCGCGCAGGATCTCCTTCGATTTCGGCCGGCGCACGGTGCCGTCGGGCTGCACGATCTCGAGCGTATTGACGCTGCCCGGGCGTCCGCCGAACAGTCCGAAGGCGCGCGCCCGCTCCTCGATTCCGTCGCCGAACGCGATGCCGGTGACGTCTTCGCCGTCGATGACGAATTCGGTTTCCACGCCCAGGCCGCCGCGCCAGCGACCGGCGCCGGCCGAGTCGGTCGCGTATTCGTGGCGCAACAGGCGGTGCGGGTCGTGCAGCTCGAACATCTCGTAGTCCTGCGCCAGGATGCCGCCGGCGCAGTTGATCAGTCCGATGTGATCGTATCCGTCGGCACCGAAGGTCGCGCCCGAACCGCCTTTGAGCGCGAGGAACAGGATGTCGACGTACGAACGATCGCGCCGCGGGTCGCGCCCGGTGATCGTGAAGCCCATCATCCGGTTCCAGCCGGCGGTCACCATCTTCGGCAGCGCCTGCGCGAAGGCGCGGAAGATCGCGTCGGATGTCGGGCCGGTGATCGAGTTGCCGAAGGTCGTCGCCGCCGGGAAACGCGCGTTCAGGAACGAGCCCTCGGGATTGACGATGCGGATCGGACGCAGGATGCCGGCGTTGTGCGGCACCTGCGGGTCGATCAGCATCAGGAAGGTGAGCAGCAGCGCCGAGGCAGTCGCCGAGCAGGGCGCATTGACGAAGCCGGGAGTCTGCGGCGACGAGCCGCTGAAGTCGAAGACGATCGTGTCGCCGGCCACGCGCACGGTGAGCGCGATGCGCATCTTCGAGTCGTCGCGCACGCCGTCGTAGAAGGCCCAGCTCTCTCCTTCGTAGTCGCCGTCGGGGATGGCGGCGATCTCGCGGCGGACCATTTGCTCGGAGGCGGCGAACAGGTAGTCGAGGCAGGCATCGAAGTCCGCTTCGTCGAAGCGCCCGAACAGTTCGTGCAGCGCGCGTTCGCCGATGCGCGTGGCGCCGATCTGCGCCTTGATGTCCTCTTCGACGATCGGGTAGCGGATGTTGGCGAAGATCATCCGCCAGACGTCGCGGCGCAATCGGCCGCGCTCGTACACCTTCACCGGCGGGATGCGCAGCGCCTCCTGCCAGACTTCGCGCGCCTCGGGGTTGTAGCCGCCGGCCTGTGCGCCGCCGATGTCGGCCTGGTGGCCCTTGCACGCCGCCCAGGCGACGAGCCTGCCGCCACGGAAGATCGGCCGGAACACCGCGACGTCGTTGTTCTGGTTGCCGCCCGAGAAGACGTCGTTGTGCAGGATCACGTCGCCTTCGTGGACGTCGGCGCCGAAATGCGCGATGACGTGCTCGCAGGCGGGTTGCAGCGCGAAAGCGAGCACCGGGATGTACTCGGTCTGCTCGAGCATTCGGCCCTGCGCGTCGTACAGCCCGGTGACGAAGTCGCGCGCCTCGTTCAGGATCGGCGAGCGCGTCGTGCGCAGCAGCGTCAGTCCCATCTCCTCGGTGATCGACTTCAGCCGGCGATGCAGCACCGAGGCACGGATCGGATCTACCTGCCGGTTCATTGCGTTGCCTGCGTCGAGAGGTCCTGGAGAAGAAATCCGCCGAGCGGGTCGACTTCGAGCGCGAAGCCGCCGGGCACGAAGACCGTCGTCGTGCGCTTCTCGACGATTGCCGGGCCGCGGGTCCGGTTGCCGCAGCGAAGCCTGTCGCCGTCGTAGACCGGCGTGTCGGCGAATGCGCCCGCGTCGGGCTGCCAGACCGCGCGCGTTCCCTTCAGCGCGTGCTGCGCGCTCGCGTCGCCGCGCGCCTCGCGCGGCTGCGGCGGCTTGTCGGTCTGGCCGATCGCCGCCAGACGCAGGCTGACGAGTTCGACCTGCGTGCCTTCCTCGCGCAGCGCGTACCCGTAGAGGCGGTCGTGGCGATCATGGAAGGCTTCGCGCACCGCAGTCCAGTCGCCCGCCCGCACTCGCGCGAAGTCGATCTCGACCGAAACCTCGTGATACTGGCCGGCATAGCGCAGGTCCAGCGACAGCACGAAGCGGCGACGCTGCGCAGCGACTCCTTCGGCCGCGAGCGCCGCAGCCGCCTCGCCGAGCATCGCCTCGACGAGCGCGACGATCGGCGCGGGGTCGGTGTCTTCGACGAGCAGCACGGCGTGGCTTCGAACGAAGTCGTGCTTCAGGTCGCTGCGCAGCATGCCCGAGGCGCAGAAGATCGACGCCTCGCGCGGCACCAGCACCCGGGCAATGCCCAGCTCGCGCGCGATCATCGCCGCGTGGACCGCTGCCGCGCCGCCGGCGCAGACGAGCGGAAACTCGCGGGGGTCGCGGCCTTTCTGCACCGAGATCTCCCGGATCGCCGACGCCATGTTCACGTTCATCACGTGAAACATCCCGGCCGCGGCGCGCACGGCATCGATGCCCAGCGGTCGGGCGATCTCGCGCTCGAGCGCCTCGCGCGCGGCGGCAGTGTCCAGGCGAAGGCGGCCGGCGGCAAAGAAATCCGGCGACAGGTAGCCGAGCATCAGGTTCGCGTCGCTGCAGGTGGCCTGCGTGCCGCCACGACCGTAGCAGGCCGGCCCCGGATCGGCGCCGGCGCTCGCCGGACCCATGCGAAGCAGGCCGTGGTCGATCCAGCCGATCGAGCCGCCGCCCGCACCGATCGTCGCGATGTCCATCGACGGCAGCGCGAGCGCGAAGCGGTTGACCACCGCGTTCGTCGTGATCGAAGGTGCGCCGTCGACCACCATCGCGGCATCGAAGCTCGTGCCGCCCATGTCGACCGTGATGAACCGGTCGCCTCCGTGCGGGCCGATCGCGGCAAGCCCGGCAGTCGGCGCAGCGGCCGGCCCCGAAAGCAGCGTCGAAGCCGCCAGCTCGGTGACGGCCTGCGCCGAAGTCACGCCTCCGTTGGACTGCATGACGCGCAGCACCCCGGAGAAGCCCGCGTCGGCGAGCCGGCGCTGCAGGCTGTCCAGGTAGCGACGCAGGATCGGCCCGACGGCCGCATTGAGCACGGTGGTGCTCGTGCGCTCGTAGAAGCGCAGTTGCGGCAGCACGCGGGACGAAACCGACAGATAGACCGACGGCAGGCGCCGGGCGACCCGAAGAGCTGCCGCCTCCTCGTGCCGGGGGTCGGCGTAGGCGTGCAGGAAGCAGATCGCCACCGCTTCGACCTGCTGCGCCGCGAGATGTTCGACGGCGCGTTCGACGTCGTCGATCGACAGCGGCTCGATCTCGGTGCCGTCCACGGCGATGCGCCCGCGCACGGGCAGGCGCAGGCGACGCGGCACGAGCGGGGTCGGTGCAGTGAACTTGTTGTCGTAGAAACACTCTCGCACGCCACGGCGCATCTGCAGCGCGTCCCGAAAGCCCTGCGTCGTCAACAGTCCGGTCTTCGCGGTGCGCCCGGTGAGCACCGCGTTGGTCGTCACCGTCGTACCGTGCACGATGAGGTCGACCTCGGCGACGAAACGGTCGAGCCGGCGGCCCTCGGCTTCGGCCAGTTCGGCCAGGCCCTGCAGCACGGCGCGCGCCGGATCGTCGGGCGTGGACAGCACCTTGTGTGCACGTGTCTCGCCGCTCGCGCAAAGGAGCAGGTAGTCGGTGAAAGTGCCGCCGACGTCGATTCCGATCCGGTAGCCCATGCGAAGTCCGTCGATGCGACTCGGTCATGGTACCGAAAGCCGTGATTTGGTACCAGCGGGATCGGGTATCGGGCCGGATCGCGCACCGGCCCGGATCGGGCACCGGCGTTTTTCCCGCCGCATGGAATTCCTCGCTGACCCGCGGCCCGCTATCCTGCGTGCCGTGCCCGATCGACGCCGCGCTTGCCCGACCACGCCGAGACAGGAGCGCCTGCTCGACGCGCTCGAGAACCTGTTTCTCGACGAAGGCTTTCGCGCGGTCACGGTCGCGTCGCTGTCGAAGCGCCTGCGCTGCTCGCGTCGCAGCTTCTACGAACTGGCGCCGAGCAAGGAGGCGCTGTTCCTGCGCGTGTTCGATCGCTATCTGAAGCGATTGCGCGAGGCGGGGCGACGCGGTTCGCAGGGGCTCGAGGCGGAAGAGGCGATCGCCGCCTACCTTGCTCCCGCGCTCGAGGCCGCACGCAAGCTGTCGACCCGGGCGATGGGCGACGTGCAGTCGTATGCGCCGGCGCGCGCAATGTGGGACCGGCACACCCGCGAACGGATGACGGGCCTGCAGGCGCTCATCGAAGATTGCGTGCGCACGAAGGTCTTCCGCGATGTCGATTCCCGCCTCGTGGCCGAGGTGATGAGCGCATCGCTGCGGCGGATCGGCGAGCCGGACTTCCTGACCAGGGCCGGACTGAGCTATCGCGACGCCGTGCAGGAGTTGTACGGGCTGCTGCTGCGCGGGCTGAAGGCGGCCGAGGGAGCAACGAGGGCGGATGAAGGCGCAGCGAAGGCGCGATGAAGGCGCGTCGCCGCGCAGTTCGTGCAATCATCGGCCACCAGGATGAACGAGCCACGGGAAGGCGGCGATGGATGCGCGACTCTTCGATGCGATGCTGGCCGAGCGCGCCGCGCGGCGCCCGTTCGCGGTCGTCACCCGCCTGCGGGACGGGGCACAGGCGCTCGTCGGCGAAGACTCGGTGCTCGGCGGGCTCGTGCTCGACGATGCGCGGCTCGACGCGATACGCCGCCGAACGCTGGCCGATCGCAGCGGCACGCTCGAGGCAGCCGACGACGTGCTGTTCGTGCGCTGCCATGCGCGCCCGCCGCGGCTCGTCGTCGTCGGCGCGGTGCACATCACGCAGGCGCTCGCGCCGATCGCCGCGATGGCCGGCTTCGAGGTGCACGTGATCGATCCGCGGCGCGCCTTTGCCGCAGCCGGGCGATTGCCGGGCGTCAGCGTGAGCACGCAGTGGCCCGACGAGGCGATTTCCCGCCTGGGTCTGGATGCGCGCACTGCGCTCGTCACGCTGTCTCACGACCCCAAGCTGGACGACCCGGCGCTGATCGCTGCGCTGCGCAGTCGCGCCTTCTACATCGGTGCGCTGGGCAGTACGCGCACGCACGCGAAGCGCGTGGCGCGGCTCGTCGAGGCCGGCGTCGGCGACGCGATCGGGCGCATCCACGCACCGGTCGGACTGGATCTCGGCGGCCGCGCGCCGGTGGAGATCGCGGTGGCGATCGTCGCGCAGCTCATTCGCGCGCGTCATGCGCAGCCGGCACGCGAGCCGGCTTCCGCGGCAGGCTCGGTGCGAGCAGCATAGACGCGCAACGCGCGAGCCACATCGAGAAAGCCAGCGCCCACAACAAGGCGGAGAGCGCGACCGGCAGATTGCCCGCTCGGTAGATGCTCGCCGCGAGGCGAAGCAGTGCGGCGGCGAACATCGTCGCGCAGGCGGCGACGAGCAGCGCCGAGACGTCGAGCGGACGGCCCGTGTGCCGCAGCACGACGCGCGTCATCAGTCCGAGCATCATCATGCCGAGGCTGCCGACCGTGAAGGCGTGCACCCACGCGTCGATCGGCACCCGCGCGTCGAGCGCGGCGGCTGCACGCAGCGCGAAGGCCGCGACGAGCCACGCGTAGCCCAGGTTCATCGCGAGCGCGATGCGGTCGTCGGCTGCACGCCAGCCTCGCCAGCGCGCTGCGCGCGCAGCGTGCACGAGCGCGCAGGCGAGGGCGACGATTCCGATCCATGCATCGGACGCGCCGGCGAGGTCGAGCGCGGCAAGCGCAGCGACGAGCGCGATGGCCGCGACTTCGAGCGGCGCAACGAAGCGCGCCTGCCCGCCGCGACCCTTCGCACGCAGCGCGTTGCCGGTGAACACCGGCGTGAGCAGCCCGCCGACGAGTGCATAGAGCACGACGATCGCATAGACCGCCGCATGCGCCGCGACGCGCATCGCGCCGGCGCCGGAGGCGTCGACGACGACGGGCGTGGCGACCTGCGCCGCGTAGAGCGCGCCGAGGACCGGCAGCAACAGGAGGTAGCGCACGTCGGAAACGCGCAGCAATTGCGGCAGCACGGTGACGAACAGCGCGGGAACGAAGAGCAGGTCGACGACGCCGATCCATCGGTACGACCATGCCGACGCGGCCCAGAATCCGATGCGCCCGGCGATCCAGAGCGCGGTGAGCTGTGCCAGGCGCGTGCCGTGCACTTCCTGCTGCGTTCCCGCCCAACTGGGCAGCGCGGTCAGGACGACGCCGGCGACGATCGCGACCGCGAAGCCGAAGACCATCTCGCGCGCGTGCCACGCTCGCGCGACGAATCCGGGCCAGGGCATGGCGTCGGGTGCCGCCAGCGCGAACGCCCACGCGCACATCAGCGCCGCGCCGTAGGCGGCGCCGAGCAGGAAGAAGGGCCGAAATCCGCTCGCCCAGATGGGCGAGGTGATCCGCATCGAGGCTGCGGGCAGTCGCGCAAGGCCGCCGGGCGCCGCGCGCGACGCCCGGCGCGCCGATCAGTCGCTCAACAGCGTGAACTTGCCGCCTTGCACGGTCATCAGCACGCGGCCGCGCCGATCGTAGCCCGAGTGGTCCTGCGGCGTCATGTTGACGACGCCCTGCGAGGTGACGAGGTCGTGCGTTCCCTCGAGCGCGTCACGCAGCGCCGCGCGGAACTGCGCCGTACCGGGTTTGCCGTTCTTCGCGGCGACGGGGATCGCGTGCTCGAGCAGCAGACCCGAATCGTAGACGCCGGCGCCGAAGATCGGCGGCTGCTCGCCGAACTGCTTCTGGTAGGCGGCGACGTACTCGCCTGCGACCTTCTTCGTCGGGCTGCTCGCGGGAAGCTGGTCGAGAACGAGCAGCAGCGGGCCGACGACGAGCGCGCCTTCGACCTTCTTGCCGCCGATCTTCAGGAACGCGCCCGAGGCCGAGCCGTGCGTGTGGAAGATCTTGCCCTTGTAGCCGGCGTCGACCAGTTGCACGTGCGGCAGCGCGGCTCCGGCGGCTACCCCGGCGACGAGCACGGCGTCGGGCCCGGCGGCGATGAGCTTCAGCACCTGGCCGGTGACGCTGGTATCGGTGCGCGCGTAGCGCTCGTTGGCAACGACCTCGATGCCCGCCTTCTCGGCCATCGGCTTGAAGACTTTGTACCAGACGTCGCCGTACGGGTCGTTGTAGCCGATGAAGCCGACGGTCTTGACGCCGCGCGCCTTCATCGCTTCGATCAGTCCGTCGCTGATCACGTCGTCGTTCGGGTGCGCCTTGAACACCCAGCGCTTGTTGTCGTCCATCGGCAGGACGACGGCACCGGTGCCCACCGGCGCGAGCATCGGTGTCTTCGCCTCGCCGACGAACTGCAGCACGGCCATCGCGTTGGGCGAACCCGACGGGCCGATGATCGCGTCGACCTTGTCCTCGCTGAGCAGCTTCTTCGTGAGCTGCACCGTCTGCGTCGAGTCGCTCGCGTCGTCGTACGACACGTAGTCGACGGTGTAGTCGCCGATCTTCGTCGGCAGCAGCGCCACCGTGTTCTTCTGCGGGATGCCGACGAAGGCCGTCGGACCGGTCGCCGACGTGATGACGCCGATCTTCACCTGTGCCTGCGCCGGCACGGACGCTGCCAGCAGGACGCCCGCGAGCGACCATCCGAGATTGCGGAACTTCATGGTTGCCTCCTTCCCCTCGATCGAACTTCGACTCGAAAAACCGTCCGGCGCATGGCCGTTCGGGACCCAGAAACCGTGAACCGGCTAGTCGATTCCGCCCAGATACGCCTCGAGCACCGCCGGGTCGCTCTGCACCTGTTCCGGCGCGCCCTCGGCGATCTTTTCGCCGAACTCCATCACGACGACGCGATCGGCCAGCCCCATGACGAATTCCATGTCGTGCTCGACGAGCAGCACGCCCATGCCGCCGGCGCGAAGTCGCCCGAGCAGTTCGGCGAGTGCCTGCTTCTCACGATAGCGCAGCCCGGCCGCGGGCTCGTCGAGCAGCAGCAGGCATGGATCGGCGGCGAGCGCGCGCGCGATCTCGACCAGGCGCTGCTGGCCCAGCGCAAGGCTGCCGGCGGCTTCGAACATCCGATCGCCCAGCCCGACGCGTTCGACCTGGCGCGCGGCTTCGGCGAGCAGGCGCCGTTCCTCGTCGCGCTCGGCATGCAGCGACGCCGCGACGACGCCGCGCGTGCCGCGAAGATGCGCGCCGATCGCGACGTTCTCCAGCACGCTCATCGTCGGCAGCAGTCGCACGTGCTGGAAGGTGCGGCACATGCCCCGGCGCGCGATCTCGCGCGCGCGCATCGAATCGATGCGCCGGCCGAGGAAGCGCACCTCGCCTTCGGTGGCGGGGATCACGCCCGACAGGCAATCGAAGAGCGTCGACTTGCCCGCGCCGTTCGGCCCGATGAGCGCGAGCACCTCGCCGGCGCGCACTTCGAGCGCGATGCGGTGGTTCGCGACGAGACCGCCGTAGCGCTTGGTGAGGTCGTTCACTTCGAGCAGCGCCGCGCCGCGCGCGGGCAGCGTGCGCTGCGGCAGCGGATCGCCCTTCGGCGCTTCACGTGCACCGGTGCGCGTGCGCGAGGCGAACAGGCGCGTGACGATCGGCCACAGGCCGTCGGGTGCGCGATGCAGTACCAGCACCATCAGCACGCCGAACACGATCACCTCGAAGTTGCCGGTATGCCCGAGCAGCGCCGGCAGCAGGTCCTGCAGCCACTGCTTCAGGATCGTCACCAGGCCCGCGCCGACGACCGCGCCCCAGACGTGCGAGGCGCCGCCGATCACCGCCATGAACAGGTACTCGATGCCGAAGCCCAGGCTGAACGGCGTCGGGTTCACGAAGCGCTGCATGTGCGCGTACATCCATCCCGAGAGGGCGGCGAACAGCGCAGCGATCAGGAAGGCGACCATCTTCGCGCGCGCGGTATCGATGCCCATCGATTCGGCCATCACTGCGCTGCCCTTCAGCGCGCGGATCGCGCGGCCCTCGCGCGAGTCGAGCAGGTTGCTCGTGATCCAGATCGCCGCCAGCAATACCGCCCAGATCAGGTAGTAGAAGCCGCGCGCGTCGCGCAACGGCGCGCCGAAGACCTCGAGCGCCGGGACTCCCGTGATGCCGGTGTGACCGCCGAGAAACTGCAGGTTGCCGAAGAGGAAGTACAGGCTGATTCCCCAGGCGATCGTGCCCAGCGGCAGGTAGTGCCCGGACAGGCGCAGCGTGAGTGCGCCGAGCGTCCAGGCCACGGCCAGCGTCAGCACGAGGCCGAGCGCCAGGCCCGCCCACGGCGAACCCGCAGCCCAGGCGAGCCATGCCGGAGGCGTCGCGGTCGTCGTCAGCCAGGCGCTGGCGTAGGCGCCGATGCCGACGAAGGCCGCCTGTCCGAACGAGGTCAGGCCGGCCACGCCGGTGAGCAGCACCAGGCCGAGGGCAACGAGCGCATACAGCCCGATGTAGTCGAGCAGGGTGACGTGGAAGTCGGCCAGCACGAGCGGCGCCAGCGCGAGCAGCGCCACGAAGACGGCGAGCGCGACCGTGCGCATCGATGCCACGGGCGCGCGCGCCTGCTGCGTTCCGATCGCCGGCGCCGTCACTCGTCGTCTCCGGTGACGCGGGACGTGAGCGAGCGCCAGAGCAGCACCGGGATGATGACGGTGAAGACGATCACCTCCTTGTACGCCGACGCCCAGAACGACGAGAACGACTCGAGCAATCCGACCAGCAGCGCGCCGGCGGCCGCCAGCGGGTAGCTCACGAGCCCGCCGACGATCGCGGCGACGAAGCCCTTCAGGCCGAACAGGAAACCGGTGTCGTAGTAGATCGTCGTGATCGGCGCGACGAGCACGCCGGACAGGGCGCCGATCAGCGCCGCGAGCGCGAACGAGAGCTTGCCGGCGAGCACGGTCGAGATGCCCATCAGCCGCGCGCCGGCGCGGTTGATCGCGGTGGCGCGCAGTGCCTTGCCGTACAGCGTTCGCTCGAAGAACACGTAGAGCACCGCGATCAGCGCGATCGAGGCGCCGACCACCCACAGCGTCTGTCCGTTCACGCCGATCGGTCCGAGTTCGAAGCGTGCGTCGGAGAACGGCGGCGTGCGGGTGCCCTCGGCGCCGAAGAAGAGCAGCCCGAGGCCGACCAGCGCCAGGTGCACGGCGACGGCGACGATCAGCAGCACGAGGACGGATGCGTGCGCGATCGGCTGGAACGCCAGCCGGTAGATCATCGGCCCGAGCGGGACGATGAGCGCGAGCGCGAGCGCGACCTGCAGCGGCAGCGCGAGCTTGGCGGGATCGAAGACGTGGAGCACCAGCGCGGCGAGTCCCGGATACGCCAGGTTCCAGCCGACGATCGATCCGACGCTCGCTCGCGCGGCACCTTCGCGCGCGCGTCGCCAGGCGACGGCGCCGTCGACGAGGGCCACCGCGATGCCGGCGCCGATCAGCAGCCACAACGTGCCGGGGGTGCGGCCTGCCTGGAAGCTGGCCAGCGTGAGTGCGCCCATCGAGACGAATTCGCCCTGCGGGATGTAGATGACGCGCGTGACCGCGAACAGCAGCACCAGCGCGAGCGCGAGCAACGCGTAGATCGCGCCGTTGGTGATACCGTCCTGCGACAGCAGCAGTGCGATCTGCAGGTTCATGCAGCGAAGATCCGCGGGAGCGTGCGATGAAGGCGGTGCGGGTTCACGCGTGGGGTGAGGCACCGGTGCTGGAATCGGTGCCGGAGCCGACGTGCATCGAAGGCTGCAGCATCGTTCGCATCGAAGCGGCCAGCGTCGGGCATCTCGACCGCACGATCTGGCGGGGCGAATTCCTGCGCCCGCCGTCGCTGCCGTACGTGCCCGGCATCGAAGGCAGCGGCGTCGTCGAGCATGGGGCGGTGTTTCCGGCGGGCTCGCGCGTCTGGTTTCGCGGCGGCGGCCTCGGCACGCAGGAAGACGGCACGTGGCGCGAGCGTTGCCGGGTACCCGATGCGATCCTCGCGTCCTTGCCCGATGCCGTGACCTTCGATGCCGGCGCGAGCTTCTTCTCGCCGTGCACGTCGGCATGGGTTGCGCTGCACGAGGTCGGCGGCTTGCGCCACTCCGAGCGCGTGCTCGTCAGCGGCGCCGCCGGCGCCGTCGGCAGCGTCGCCTGCCAGCTGGCGCTGGATGCCGGGGCGCGGGTATTCGGCGCCGTGGGCAGCGGCGAGCGCATCGCGCAACTTGCCGACGGTGTCGAGCCGCTCGTCGTCGATCGCCGCTCGCCTCGTGCACCCGCCGGCGTGCAGGCCGATCTGCTGATCGACACCGTCGGCGGAGCGACGCTCGCCGCGCTGCTGCCGGTCGTCGTGCCGGGCGGACGTGCGGTACTCGTCGGCTACGTGGGCGGCGCGCAACTCGCGCTCGACCTCACGCGGTTCATCCAGCGCGACGTGTCGCTGCTGCCGCTGAACATGCTGCGCCGCGAGGCCGCGGGACGCGCCGCCGCGCCTGCGCTGCTCGCCCGGATCGCGCGAGGATCGTTGCACGTCGAGCGCCGATGCTTCGACTTTGCCGACGCCGCGGCGGCGCTCGAATGGCTCGGGCATCCGGACCATCGCGGGCGCGCCGTGCTGCAATGGCGGCGATGAGCGTGCGGGAATCGACGACACGATCGGCGCTCAGCGGGGGCCGGCCGGCCTCGACTCGACCATCGCGATGATCCGCCCGTACTTCTCGATGTCGCGCAGGACCAGCGCTTCGAGTTCGGCCGGCGTGCCGGTCGTCGGTTCGAGGCCGGCCGCCTGGAGCCGCTCGACGACCTGCGGCTCCTTCAGCGCGATGCCGATTTCCCGGTTCAGTCGTTCGACGACGGCCGGCGGGGTGCCGGCCGGCGCCAGGATCGCGTACCAGTTGACGATCGCGAACTCGGGATAGCCGCTTTCGGCGATCGTCGGGACGTCGGGGGCGATCGGCGAGCGTTTCGGACTCGTCACGGCGAGCGCGACGAGCTTGCCGGCCTGCGCGTGGCGGATGCCGTTGCCGGCGACGATGAACGACAGGTCGACCTGGCCGCCCAGGTTGTCGGCGAGCGCCTGGCCGCCGCCCTTGTACGGAACGTCGACGACGTCGATGCCTGCCAGGCGCTGGAACCACTGGAAGCCGAGGTAGTGGGGACTGGTCGTGCCGAGCGACGCGAAGGTGAGTTTTCCGGGGCGTTCCTTCGCCGCGGCGACGAGTTCGCCGATCGATCGCACGCCGAGCGCCGGATGCGCGACGAGCATCAACGGCGAGGTCGTCAACTGCGAGACGAACGCGAAGTCCTTCACCGAATCGTAGGGCATCGGCTGGCCCGAGACCGCGTTGATTGCGTGAATGTCGGTGGTGAGAAGCAGCGTATGGCCGTCGGGCTGCGCCCGGGCTACCACCTGCGTTGCGATCACCGAGTTGCCGCCGGGCCGATTCTCGACGACCACCGTCTGCCCGAGCGCGGGCGTCAACCGCTCGGCCAGGATGCGGGCGGCCGTGTCGGTGCCGCCGCCCGGCGCGAAAGGCACGACGATGCGTACCGGGTGCGCCGGCCAGTTTTCGGCGGCGGCGGGGCCTGCGCAGACGGCAGGACCGAGCAGTGCGATGGCGAGCGCAAGGAGTCGTTTCATTCTTCGACCTCGGGAAGGACCGGTTGACGGGTTCGGGGGCGGGCTTTCGTCAACCCGTCCGCCCGAAGTCGGGATCGCGTCGTTCGCCGAACGCGGCGATGCCCTCGCGTGCCGCGGCCGTGCAGGCGCTGGCGCCGAACGATGCGTAGCCGACCTCGAGCGCCTGCGCGAGCGTGGGCGCTGCGGCCGCCTCGCGTACCGCCTTCTCGATGAGGCCGACCGTGGTGGCGCTCAGCGTCATTCCGTTCGATGCGCGCGTCACCGGTTCTGCGAAGTCCGGCACCTCGACTGCGCCTTCGGCGATCCTCGGCATGCGTTCGGCCAGCGCGTGCACGCGCTCGACCGCGCAGGCGATCAACTCGCGGTAGTCGTCGGCCAGTGCGTCGACGATGCCCAGTTCGCGTGCGCGCCCGGCACCGAGCCTCTCGCCCTTGCGCAGCATCGCGTGGAAGACTTCGGCTGCGCGCGGCCAGCGCCGATACGGCACGACCATCGCGCCGATGCCCGGAACGATGCCCAGCGTGACCTCCGGCAGTTGCATCGTCGCCGAGCGCATCGCGACGAGTGCATGGCAGCGCATCGCGAGTTCGAAGCCGCCGCCGAGCGCCATTCCGTTCAGTGCCGCGACCACCGGCTTGCGCATCGCGTCGAGATGCACGAGCAGCCGCGAGCAGTCGCGCGCGTACCGGGCGGCGGCCTGCGCATCGCCGAGCATCGACGGGAAGCGTCCGATGTCGGCGCCCGCGCAGAACGCGCGCGTGCCGTAGCCGACGAGCACGAAACCGGCGACGGCCGCGTCGTTCTCGTGGCGGCGGATCACCTCGAGGATTTCGTCGGTCATCTCGTCGTGCAGCGCGTTCAGCGCCTCGGGGCGGCGCAGCGTGATCACCTTCACGTCGGCCACGTCGTCGACCAGCACGTGGCGCTCGAAGCGCTGATACTCGCCGAGCGCCCGCTGCGGCTGCGGCATGCCGGGCCGCTCGTCGACGAAGCGCCCGAGCACGCGTGCGGTTTCGGTCTCGCCGAGCCCGTTCATCAGCGCGAGCGGGCCCTGGCGGAAACCGAGTGCGATCCGGCAGCCGAGGTCGAGGTCGGCCGGCTCGCCGATGCGGCGGTCGAGGATGTCGACCGACTGCGAGAACAGCACGCCCAGCAGCCGGTCGCGTACCGCCTCGGCAGTGGCCGCGTCCACCGGCACCGACTTGCCCGGCGAGACGGTGAGCCAGCGTTCGACCGAGCCGAAGATCGACGCCGGCCGATAGTGCTCGCCTTCCTCGTCGGCCTGCAGCGTGTTCGTCTCGACGATGATCGGGTTGCCGTGCGCCAGGTTCAGCACGAAGAACGGGCCGGCGTGGACGTAGTCGGACGCCACCGTGTCGACCTGCGCCGCGCTCGCGCGCCCGAGCAGCAGTGCCGCCTCGTTGCACCAGTTGTCGAAGATGCGGTCGAGCATGAAGCACGGCGCATCGGCGGTGACGAGCGGCAGCTTTCCGGTTGCGCAGAAGAACCGGCGCAGATGCTCGACCAGGTCGGAGTCGACCCGTTCCCAGTCGATGACCTCGACCGCCGGGTTGCGCCACGCCGGCGCGAAGAAATGCGTGACCGTCGCCCGTTGCGGATTGCGCAGCTCGGAGAAGATGCGCGCCGCCGGCAGCGAACTCGTGTTCGACGTGATGATCGCGTCTTCGGCGACGCGCTTCTCGACGTCGGCGAAGATGCGCCGTTTCAGCGCGAGGTTCTCGGTGGCGGCCTCGAGCACCCAGTCGCAGCCGGCGATCGCGTCGTAGTCGGTCGTTCCCCGTACGTCGCGCAGCACGCCTTCGGCATCTGGCGCCTTCATCTTGCCGCGCGCGACGGCCTTCTCCGCGTAGCCGCGAAAGCGCGCGAGCGCCGCATCCAGCGCCGGCTGAGCGAGGTCGACGAGCGTGAGCTCCAGCCCGGGCAGCGCGCTCTTCAGGTAGTAGCCGATGTCGGGTCCGATCGAACCGGCGCCGACGATGCCGATGTGCCGCGGCATCGCGCGCGCGGGCTCGGCCAGCAGCGGGTTCAGGAATCGATGCTTCATGCCGGGATTTCCTTTCTTTCGTTCGTACGCCTGGCCAGGCCGAGGTACGACTCGACCACGCGCGGGTTGCCGCTCAACTGCGCCGACGTGCCCGAGAGAACGACGTCGCCGGTCTCGAGCACGTAGCCGTGGTCGGCCACCTGCAGTGCTGCGCGCGCGTTCTGTTCGACCAGCAGGATCGAGACGCCGGTCTTTCGCAGGTCGGCGACGATGTGCATGATCTCGCGCACGATGCGCGGCGCCAGGCCCAGGCTCGGTTCGTCGAGCATCAGCAGCCGCGGCTTGCCCATCAGCGCACGACCCAGCGCGAGCATCTGCCGTTCGCCGCCCGACAGCGTTGCCGCGAGTTGCGTGCGTCGCTCGCGCAGCCGGGGAAAGCGCGCGTAGACCTCGCCGAAATCGGAGTCCGCGCCGCGTTCACCGCGGCGAACGCGCTGGAAGGCGCCCAGGCGCAGGTTGTCCTCGACCGACATCTCGCCGAACAGCTCGCGCCGCTCGGGAACGAGGCACACGCCGCGCGCGACGCGGGCTTCGATCTCGGTGGTGCCGAGGTCGCTGCCGGCGTACTGAACGCGGCCGGTGGACGGCAGCAGGCCCATGATCGCGCCCAGCAGCGTCGACTTGCCTGCGCCGTTCGGTCCGATGACGGTGACGATCGACCCCTCGTCGACGCGCAGCGAAACCCCGTGCAGCGCTTCGACTTTCCCGTAGCACACTCTCAGCGCGTCGACTTCGAGCAGCGGCGCGGTCACTCGATACCTCCCAGGTAAGCCTCGAGCACGGCGGCGTCGGACTGGATCGCCTGCGGTGCACCTTCGGCCAGTTTCTCGCCGAAATCCATCACGACGAGACGATCGACCAGTCCCATCACGAAATCCATGTCGTGCTCGACGAGCAGCACGCTGATGTGTTCGTCACGCAGCCGGCGCAGCAGCGCGGCCAGCGCCTGTTTTTCGCCGAAGCGCAGGCCTGCCGCCGGTTCGTCGAGCAGCAGCAGGATCGGGTCGGCGGCAAGCGCGCGCGCGATCTCGACGATGCGCTGCTGCCCGAGCGCCAGACTGCCGGCAGGCTCGAGCAGATGTTCGCCCAGGCCCACGCGCTGCAGCTGGCGCGCCGCTTCGGCGAGCAGCCGCTCGTTCTCGACGCGCTCGGTGTGCGCCATCGCAGCGAGCGTTCCGCTTCGTCCGCGCAGGTGAGCGCCGATGGCGACGTTCTCGAGCACCGACATCGACGAGACGAGATTCACGTGCTGGAAGGTGCGCGCGAGGCCGCGTCGCGCGATGCCGCGCTGTCCGAGCGTGTCGATGCGCTCGCCGAGGAAGCGGATCTCGCCGCTCTGCGGCGTCAGCACGCCGGTGATCAGGTTGAACATCGTCGTCTTGCCGGCGCCGTTCGGGCCGATCAGGCCGAGAATCTCGCCGCTGCGCAACGTGAACGACATCCGGTTGACGGCCACCAGGCCGCCGAAGCGCAGGCGCACCGCGTCGAGCTCGAGCAGCGTCATGCCGGGCTCGGGCTGCTCGCGCCGCGCCAGCGGCTCGGCGTGCGGCGAAGGCAGCCGGCGTTGCGGCGCAGGCAGCAGGCGCGCCAGCGCGGGCGCGATGCCGTTGCGCGTGCGTTGCAGCAGCACCAGCATCAGCACGCCGAAGACGACGATCTCGTAGTTGCCGGTGCGCTGGATCGACGCGGGGAGCAGGTCCTTGAGCCACTCGCGCAGCATGGTCAGCACCGACGAGCCGATCACGGCTCCCCAGACGTGGCTCGCGCCGCCGATCACGGCCATGAAGAGATAGTCGATGCCGGCGTTGACGCCGAAGGCATGCGGGCTGACGAAGCGCAGGAAGTGCGCGTGCAGCCAGCCCGAGACGCCGGCGAGCAGCGCGGCGTACAGGAAGACCAGCACCTTCAGGCGTGCGGTGTCGGCGCCGAAGCTCTCGGCCATCACGCCGCGAAAGCGCAGGGCGCGCAGGGCGCGTCCGGCGCGCGAGTCGAGCAGGTTCATCGCGCCGATGAGCGCGACGATCGTCACCGCCCAGATCAGGTAGTAGATGCGCGGCGCCGCGTCGAGGCGCCAGCCCGCCAGCGCGATCGGCGGCAGGCCGTCGATGCCGCTGTACTCGCCGAGCCCGGGCAGGTTGCCGAAGACGTAGTACAGCGCGATGCCCCAGGCGATCGTCGCGATCGACAGGTAGTGCCCGGACAGGCGCAGCGTGATCGCGCCCAGCAGGAGCCCGAAGGCGCCCACGAGCGCCAGTGCCGCAGGCAGCGACAGCCACGGCGAGAGCCCGGCGGTGGTGGTCATCACCGCCGTCGTGTAGGCGGCGATGCCGACGAAGGCCTGCTGGCCGAACGAGACGATGCCGGCGATGCCGGTGAGCAGCACCAGGCCGAGCGCCACCAGCGTCGCGAGCCCGATGTAGTTGAGCAGCGTGACGTAGAAGGCCGGCACGAAGAGCGGCGCGAGCGCGATGAACAGCGTGAACGCCAGGACGGGCCACCGGGCCGGCCAGTTCGCGCGCGTCATTCCTCCTCGTCCTCCACGTGGCGGCGCGACGTGAGCGATCGCCAGACGAGCACCGGAATGATGATCGTGAAGACGATGCTCTCCTTCAGTGCGCTCGCCCAGAACGACGAGAACGACTCGAGCAGGCCGACGCCGAGTGCGCCGAGCGCCGCCAGCGGATAGCTCGTCATGCCGCCGAGAATCGCGCCGACGAATCCCTTGAGCCCGATCATCAGGCCGGTGTCGTAGTAGATGGTGGCAATCGGCGCGACCAGGATGCCCGAGAGCGCGCCGATGAACGCGGCGAGCAGGAAACTCAGGCTGCCCGACATCTCCGTGCGCACGCCGACCAGGCGCGCGCCGATCCGGTTGATCGCGGTGGCGCGCAGTGCCTTGCCGTACAGCGTGCGCTCGAAGAACAGCCACAGCGCGAACATCACGGCGACGCTCGCCACGACGACGAGCAGGCTCTGTGCACTCACGTTCAGCGGTCCGGCCTCGAAGCTCGCATCGGAGAATGCGTCCGCGCGCAGGCCTTCGCCGCCGAAGAAGACGAGTCCGAGGCCGGTGAGCACGTAGTGCGCGGCCATCGAGACGACGAACAGCACGATGACCGAGGCGTTCGCCAGCGGCTGGTATGCCACGCGATACAGGATCGGCCCGAGCGGTACGACGAGCGCCAGCACGACCAGCGCCTGCAGCCACGGATCGAGCTTGCGCGGCGCCGCCCACCAGGCGATCGCCGCCACCGCGATCGGCACCACGACGTAGAGCGCGACGATGCGCGGCAGGCGTCGCAGCGCCTGCTCGCGCCAGGCCTTCACCGCGTCGAAGCCCGCCGCGAGCAGCCCGCCGCCGACGAGCACCCAGACGGTGCCCGGCACCTGCCCCAACTGCAGCAGCCCCATCGACAGCGCCGCATAGGAGATGAACTCGCCCTGGGGCACGAAGATCACGCGGGTGACCGCGAACACCAGCAGCAGAGCAAGCGCGAGCAGCGCATAGATGGCACCGTTGGTGATGCCGTCCTGCGTGAGCCACAGCGCGATATCGAAGCTCATCTCGCTCGTGCGCAAGGGAAGGGGAAGGGGAAGGCAGGCGCGGCGCCGGACCTTGCCTTACTTCATCAGCTTCCACTCGCCGTTCTTCACTTCCACCAGCACCCGCGCGCGCTCGTCGAGTCCGTTGTGGTTCCCGGGGCTCAGGTTGTAGACGCCGTGCGTGCCGACGACGTCGCGGACGTGCTCGAGCGCATCGCGCAGCGCGGCGCGGAATTCGGGCGTGCCGGGCCGGGCTTTCTTCATCGCCTCGGGCACGGCGGCGTCGAGCAGCAGCGTCGCGTCGTAGCTGTAACCGGCGAAGGCGTTGCGCGTCTCGGGCCCGAACGCGGCTTCGTAGCGCTTCGTGAAGTCGAGCGACACCGCCCTGGTCGGGTACGAGGCGGGAAGGTCCTCGGGGACGATCAGCGCTCCGGTGGGCGCGATCGCGCCTTCGACGGCCTTCTTGCCGTTCTGGATGAACGCGAGGTTGACGGTGCCGTGGTTGTGGTAGATCGGGCCCTTGTAGCCGCGCTCGCGCAGCGCGATGTGCGGCGTTGCCGCCGGCGAACCGGAGCCTCCGACGACGACGGCGTCGGGTTTTGCCGCCATCACCTTGAGCACCTGGCCGGTGACGCTGGTGTCGGCGCGGCCGTAGCGCTCGTTGGTGACGACCTTCATCCCCGCTTCGGGCGCGAGCTTCTGCATCGCGTTGTAGACGAGATCGCCCCAGGTGTCGGAAAAGCCGATGTAGCCGATCGTCTCGATGCCCTTCTTCTTCATGTCGCCGACCACCGCGCTCATCATCAGCTCGGTCGTCTGCGGCACGACGAAGCTCCAGTGGGCGCGCTCGCCCTCGAGCGGCGGGATCGGCGTGAGCGCGATCATCGGCGTCTTCGTCTCGGCGGCCACCTGCGTCATCGCGACCGCCGACGGAACGCCGTTCGAGCCCATGATCGCGTCGACCTTGTCTTCGGTGACGAACTTGCGAGCGTTCTTCGCCGCGTTGTCGGGCTTCGACTCGTCGTCGAGGATGATGTAGGTGACGGGTTCGCCGCCCAGCGTCTTCGGGATCAGCTGGAAGGCATTCTTGTACGGGATGCCCAGCGACGAGCCGGGGCCGGTGGTGCCGAGCGATACGCCGATGCGGATCTCGGCGTTCGCCGCCGGGATGGCGAGCGCGGCGACGGTCGCAAGGGCGAGTGCTTGCAGGGTGCGGTGTTTCATGAGGCTCCTCCAGTCGTCATCGTTCGATCGTTTTCATCCGCGGCCGGTGCGCGCAGCAGCCCTGCATGCGAGAGCATGCCGAGCATCCGCCCGAGCGTCTCGGAACGGTATCGCGCCGGGTCGATGCCGTCGAAATCGTGGAAACCCTTGCCGTCGCGCAGTCCGTTGCGCCCTTCGCGCATGTGCCGGTCGACGATCGGCGGCGATGCGTAGCGTTCGTCGCCGAGCGCCTGCGCCAGATAGCGGCTCGCGTAGTACAGGATGTCGTTGCCGCCGTAGTCGATGAACTCGACCACGCCCATGCTGGCGAAGCGAAAGCCCAGGCCGTAGCGCGTCGCGCGGTCGATCTGGTCGGCGCTCGCCACGCCCTGCTCGATCATGCGCGCCGCCTCGTTCATGATCAGCGACTGCAGCCGGGGCACGATGTAGCCCGGGGTCGCACGGCAGCGCACCGGGACCTTGCCGATCGACTCGAGCAGCGCGTGCAGCGAGTCTGCCGCTTGCGGCGCGGTGCCGTCGTGTGCGCTCAACTCGACCAGCGGAATCACGTGTGCCGGGTTCAGCCAGTGCGCGTTCAGGAAGCGCTCGGGGCGCTCGACGAAGCCGGCCAGCTGCGTGACGAGGAAGGTCGACGTCGTCGACGCGACGACCGCGTCGGGCCGCGCGTGCGCGCCGACGAAGGCCAGGGCCTCGCGCTTGGCGTCGATCACCTCCGGCACGCCCTCGAAGACGAAATCGACGTCGGCAAGCGCAGCGGCCGCTTCGTCGCGCGTGGCGAAGCGCACGCGCTGCAGCACCCGCGGGCGCAGCGAATCGTCGAAGGCGCCCCAGGCAGCCATCGCCGCGAGCGCCGCATCGATCTCGGCGAAGGCTTCGCTGCGCAACGCTTCGGCCGCGGCGCCGGTGCGCGGCTTGACGTCGACCAGCCGCACCTCGTGTCCCGCGTACGCGAAGGCGGTGGCGATGCCGCGTCCCATGCGTCCGGCGCCGAGCGCGGCGACGCTCATGCGACGCCGCCGTTGCGCAGCAACTCGCGCATCGATGCAGCGTCGAGCGATGCGATCCCGAGCGCGCGAAGCGTGCGCGGGCCGCGATCGAGCGGCTCGCCGACCAGCGCCGAGGCGATCGACAGCAGTGCGCGCGCGACCGGGCAGGCCAGGCCCGCCCAATCGGCGACCGAGACGAGAAATGCGAGCCCGTATGCGACGTCTTCGCGCATGTAGCGGTGGCTGCGCAGGTCGATGTGCTCGCGCCAGTCGCCGCTGTCGACGAGCTTGTCGTGCGCGTTGCCGTACATCCAGCGGTCGTTCTCGTAGTGATCCGACAGCGGAAAGTGCGGCGCAGCGTAGCCGAGCGCCTCGCGCAGCGCGACGCGCTCGGCATCCAGCGCGTCGGTGACGCGCCGGATCGACGGTTGCGTGCCTTCGGCGTGGATGTCCCAGCGCTCGAAGTGCTCGAGCGGCCCCGCGTTCATCAGGATCAGCGGCGGGTGGATGACCGGACCTGCGTTCATCAGCGCCGCGGACAGCGCGTCTTCGACCGCTTCGATCGCCGGGTATGCGCGCGCGATCGTCGCCAGTGCGTGCTCGCTGTCGACGGCCGGAAAGACGCCGGTCGGCAGGCGCGTGGCGCGCGTCGTGATGGCGACCTCGGTCGGTCCGTGCTTGCGTGCGAGATAGGGCAGCGTGCCGGTTTCGGCGAATGCCACGCGTGCGCGGCTGCCGGCGTCGCGCACCGCACGCGCCATCACGAACGAACCGAAGGTGCCCGGCGGCAGGTAGACGACCTGGCCGTCGTGCAGATGCGGGGCGATCGTGCGTGCGAGGTCGGCCTGTGCGAAGGCCGGGCAGGGCGCGAGCACGAGTTCGGCGTCGCGCAACGCTTCGTCGACGTCGGGCGTTGCGCGATCGATCGCGACTTCGCGCCTGCCGGTATGGTCGACGAGCGTGATGCGCGGTGCTGCGACCAGCGGTGCCAGCGCGCGCGTGTCGCGCCGCCACAGCCGCACTTCGTGTCCCTGCTCGGCAAGGTCGGCGGCGGCGGCGTGGCTGCCGTTGCCGCCGCCCAGGACGGCGATGCGCATCAGTGCAGGCCTCGGCGATGTCGTCGTGCGGCATGCACGACGAGCACGTTTCGTCGGATGGTACCGGACAGCAATCTTTGGTACCACATGTTTGTTTCACTCCCGCCGCGCCGCGGCGCGGGTTCTCGGCAATCGTGTCTACGCGGCGACGCCCTCGGCGACCAAGCGGTCGATCTGCGAGCCGTCGTAGCCGGCCTCGGCGAGAACGCGCCGGGTATCGGCACCGTACTTCGGCGCGAACGCCAATTCCGTGCGCGCGCCGTCGACGTCGACCGCCATCGGCTGCATTCGGATCGTGCGGCCGTCGGGCATCGTCGTGTGCGTGAGCCGATCGCGCAGCGCGGGCAGGTCTCGCACCTGGCGGATGTCGAGGATGCGCGTGGCCGGGATCTTCGCTTCGTGCAGGTCGGCGAGAATCCGGTCGACCTCGTGCTGCGCGGTGACCGCCGCCATGTCGCGATGGATCGATTCGCGTTCCCGGTGCCGCCCTTCGTTGGTCGCGCGCACCTCGTTGGCCAGCGACGCGAACTTCGGAATCGCCGTCAGCCGGCGCCACTGCACGTCGCTGCCGATCGCCAGGTACACGAAGCCGTCGCGTGCCGGGTAGACGTTGGTCGGAATGAACTTGCGATGCTCGTTGCCCGCGCGCGTGATCTCGTTCGGCGCGCAGTCGAAGTCGAGCAGCGGCAGCACCGTGGTGAGCCACGAGGCCGCTGCCTGCAGCATCGAGACGTGAATCTCCGATCCGAGGCCGGTCTCGTGGCGCTCGAGCAGTGCGCGCATCACGTTTGCGTAGACTTCGTCGCCGGCTTTCAGGTCGATGACCGGGATGCCGCTCAACATCGGCGGTCCGTTCGGATCTCCGGTGACCTCCATGTAGCCGGCCATCGCCTGCAGCACCGGGTCGTAACCGGGCGCCTCGGGGAAACGCGGGCCCATCGCCGAGATGCCGGCCCAGATCAGGTCGGGCTTCGCTGCGCGCAGCGTCGCCGGGTCGATGCCGAGCGAGGCGTAGCGCGACGGGACGGTATTGCAGCAGAAGACGTCGACGTCGAGTTCGCACAGCAACCGGCGCACGATCTCGTGCGCGCGCGAATCCTTCAGGTTCAGCGCGATCGCCTGCTTGCCGACGTTCGGAGCGATGAAATAGCTGCGCCGGTCGTCGTCGGCCACCCGCGATCCGATGTAGCGATTGGGATCGCCCGGCAAGCCGCCGCCGCCGACCGCTTCGATGCGGATCACGCGCCAGCCCAGTTGCGCGAAGCGCAACGTCGCGTGCGGCAGCGACAGCGCCTGCTCCATCGACAGCACCGTGCGCGGCTTCATGCCGATTTGCCGCCGCTGCCGATGCCGCGGCGACGGCGCTCGAACGAGGATTTCATGCCTGCTCCCACGGTCAGGGTGCGCGTCAGCCGCCCGCGATCGGCGGCGTCAACAGGACTTCGTCCTCGTCGTGCACCGGATATTCGCGCTCCGCATAGTGGGAGTTGACCGAAACGAGCACGACGTCGATGTACTCGAAGGCCTTGCGGAAGCGTTCTTCCTGCGTGGGGAGCCAGTCGAGCAGCATGCCGACGTTGCGGATCTCCCTGGGCAGGACGATCGTTTCCGAGTCGCATCCCAGGCTGTCGCGCAGCCAGGCGAAGTACTTCAGTTTCATTCGCGTTCAAGCGGTCACGCCTTCGGGGCGCGCGGCCTTCTCGTCGATCGGCGCCTGCATGCGGCGATCGTGAATGGCACGCGCGACCTTCTCCGGCGACATCGGCGGATCGAAGATGCGCACGCCGGTCGCGTTGCACAGCGCGTTGGCGACCGCCGGCGCGATGACGATCGTCGGCAGTTCGGAGATGCCCTTGGCGCCATACGGCCCCTCGGCGCAGTCGCTTTCGATCAGGTGCATCTCGATCGGCGGCATTTCCGGCGCGGTGATCAGCTTGTAGTCGCGAAAGCATGCGTTTCTCAGGTGACCGCGTTCGATGCGCATGTCCTCGCTCAGCGCGTAGCCCAGGCCGATCGCGATGCCGCCCTCGACCTGGCCTTCGAGTCCCATGCGGTTGATGACGCGACCGACGTCCTGCGCCACCGTGACCTTGTCGACCTTGATCTCGCCGGTGAGCGTGTCGACCGTGATCTCGGCGACGTGCACGGCGTGCGCATAGGCCGCCGAGTGGTCCGAGACGTGCCTGGCGCCCTCGGGTTCGCTCTTCGGCTCGTAGTAGTCGGTGACCATCACCAGCTCGGGCTCCGCCTGGAAGTGCATCTGGCGCAGCAGCCGGTCGAGCTTGACGAGTTGGGCGCCGTCGTGCTCGCGCACGACCCATCCTTCGCGCAGTTCGAGGCCTTCGGCCGGCTCTTCGAGCATGCGCGCCGCGGCGGCGAGGATCTGCGCCTTGGCCTTGCGCGCGGCACGCCGCGTTCCGTTGCCGGCGATGAACGTCGTGCGCGAGGCGTGCACGCCGACGTCCCACGGGGCGATGTCGGAGTCGTTGTTGACGAGCGTCACGTGCTCGAGCGGAACGCCGAGCTCCTCGGCGACGATCAGCGTGATCACCGCATCGATGCCCTGGCCGATTTCGGAAGCGCCGCTGATGACGGTGACGCGCGCGTAGTCGTCGATCTTCAGGATGGTGCCGATGCCGTCGGACTTGTGGATCTTCGCGCCGCCGGCGTTGTGGATGGACGAGGCCAGCCCGATGCCCTTCTTGTAGCGGCCGGGCTGGTCGCGCTGCGCGGCGTACTCCCGGCGCTTGCGGCTGTAGTCGCTGGCCTGCGCGGCCGTCTGCAGGCATTGCGCGAAGACGCTCTCGCGCAGGAAGGAGTTCTGCGGCGTGACTTCCCCCGACTTCTGCGCGTTCTTCAGGTGGAACTCGAGCGGATCGATGTCCAGCAGGTCGGCGAGCATGTCCATCTGCTGCGCGGTGGCCCAGGTGGTCTGGACGTTCCCGTAGCCGCGGAACGATCCGGCGTAGGGATTGTTGGTGTAGATCGCCTGCGCCTTGAAGTCGACCACCGGCACGCGATAGTGGCCCGAAGTCGTGCGCATCATGATGACCGGAATGGTCGGTCCCCACGAGGTGTATGCGCCGTTGTCGAGCAGCGCGTCGGCCGTGCGGAAGGTGAGCACGCCGTCGCGGGTGCATCCGGTGCGCATGTGGATGATCGCCGCCTGGCGGGTGGGCGAGGCGCGGAACTCTTCCTCGCGCGTGTAGAGCACCTTCACCGGCCGGCCGGTCTTCTTCGCCAGCAGCGCGGCGATCGGCTCGTAGGGGTAGACGTCGAGCTTGGAGCCGAAGGCACCGCCCACGGGCGGCTGGATGACGCGAATGTCGCCGGGACCGATGCCCAGCGCGGGCGCGAGGTCCATCTTGTAGTTGTACGGGTACTGCGTCTGCGTCCAGATCGTCAGCTTGCCGTTGTGGTCGAAGTCGGCGATGGCGCACGAGGTGCCCATGCAGCAGTGCGTGACGTGGTGCGGACGGAACACGCTGTCGACGACGAAGTCGGAGATCGCTTCGGCCTCGGCCAGGTCGCCGTGCCGGAACTCGAAATGCAGGCTCCGGTTGCCGGGGAAGTTCTCGTGGATCAGCGGTGCACCTTCCCGCGCGCCGTCTTCCGGCGTGAACACGCCGGGCAGGTCCTCGTACTCGACGTCGATGAGCTCGAGCGCACGGCTGGCGATCTCCTCGGTTTCGGCGGCGACCGCCGCGATCTCGTCGTGCTCGCAGCGCACCTTGTCCTTCAGGGCGACGTTGTCGCGAACGAAGCCGAACTTCAGCCCGGCGGCATCCTGGCCGGTCAGCACCGCGTGCACGCCGGGCAGCGCCTGCGCCGCCGCGGTGTCGATGCGGACGATGCGCGCGTGAGGCCGGCCGGCGAACAGCACCTTGCCGATCAGCATCTGCGGCAACACCATGTCGTTGATGTAGCGTGTCTTGCCCGTTGCCTTGTCGGGGGCGTCGGGTTTCCTGATGCGCCCGCCGATCAGGGTGTTCTTCGTCGTCGGTACACCGGCAGCTGACTTGTCCATGGCTGGCCTCCGCGGAATTCGTGCGATTCGGATGATCGGGATGCGCGCGCTCAACGGTCGCGGCGCACGTCCTTCGCGGCCACTGCCTGCACCGCGTCCAGGACCTTCGTGTAGCCGGTGCAGCGGCACAGATTGCCCTCGAGGCCGCGCTGCGCGTCATCACGCGTCAGCCCGGGGTCGTTTTCGATCAGGTAGTTGGCCTGCATGATCATGCCCGGCATGCAGAAGCCGCACTGCACGGCGCCGTGATCGACGAACGCCTGCTGGACGGGGTGAAGGCCTTCGGGCGTGCGCAACCCCTCGATCGTGACCACTTCCCGACCGTCGCAGTCGGCGGCGTACATCAGGCAACTGTTGACGGTCCTGCCGTCGACCTGGATCGTGCAGGCGCCGCATTCGCCTTCGCCGCACGCGTATTTCGTACCGGTCAGGTCGAGGACGTCGCGCAGCATCGCCAGCGTCTTCATGGTGGCCGGAACCTTCACGGACACTTCCCGGCCGTTGAGCCGGAAGCGGACTTCAGTCTCGACGCAGATCATTCAGCACCTCTTCGACGAACACACGGACGAGATGGCTGCGGTACCACGCGCTGGCACGCACGTCATCGATGGGCCTGGCATCGTGGGCGGTCGCGTCGGCGGCGGCGGCAACCGTAGCGGCCTGGACCGGCTTGCCTTCGAGGGCGGCCTCGACGTGGCGCGCGCGCAGCGGCGTGGGCGCGACCGACCCCATCGCCACGCGCACGCTGCTCAGCGTGCCCGCCGCGACGCGCGCGCCGAGCGCCAGCGACACGGTGGAGATTTCCAGCGCCGGACGCGGACCCGACTTGCGAAAGCGCGCGACGAAATCCTCCGCCGGGCGCGCGAACACCACCGCGGTGAGCAGTTCCTCGGGGCGCTTGACCGACTTGCCCGGGCCGACGAAGAAGCGTTCCAGCGGCACGCGTCGCGTCTGCACCGCCCCGTCGCGCCAGCACGCAAGTTCGACCGAAGCGTCCAGCACCAGCAACGGCGGACTCATGTCGCCGGCAGGCGAAGCGTTGCACAGGTTGCCGCCCACCGACGCGGCGTTTCGGATCTGCTCGCTGGCGAAGTGCTCGGCGGCCTCGACGAGCACCGGTGCGACGCCGGCGAGCGCGGCGCTGCGGCGGATCTCGCCGACGGTGGTCGTTGCGCCGATGCGGATCTCGTCGCCGTCGGCGTCGATGCCGCCGAGCCCCTCGATGCGTCGAACGTTCAGCAGCGTCGCCGCGTATCGGCGCGTTCCCGCTTCGGTCTGCGGCGCCAGGTCGGTGCCGCCGCAGAACAGCGTGGCGTTGCCCTCGGCCATCGCCTGCAGCGCCTCGTCGATGCCGCGGGGCGCGAGATAGGTGGTGATTGCTTGCATGTCCATGTCTGTCAGAACCGGATGGGCTCTCGGTAGCGGCCGAACACCTGGACCATTTCACGCGTGATCTCGCCGACGCTCGCGTAGGCTTTCACGGCTTGCACGATCGCCGGCATCAGGTTCCCGCCGGCGCTCGCGTCGGCGCGCACGCGGGCCAGGGCCTGCGACACCTGCGCTTCGTCGCGTTCGGCGCGCACGCGGTTCAGCGACTCGATCTGCAGCCGCGCATCTTCGTCCTTGTACGGATGGAACTCGACCGGGTGCTCCTCTTCCTTCTCGTTGCGGTAGCAGTTCACACCGACCTTCGGAAACGCGCCCGACTCGATGTCGCGCTGCATCCGGTACGCCTGCTCGGAGACCTTCGACTGGATCGTGCCGTCGGCGATCAGCTTGACGATGCCGCCCTGCGCGTCGACGTCGGCGATGATCTCCTTCATCAGCTCGCGCATCCGGTTCGTCATCGTCTCGACGTAGAACGAGCCGCCGAGCGGGTCGACCGTCTCGGTGAGCCCCATCTCCTCGATCAGGATCTGCATCGTGCGCAGCGAGATGCGCGCCGAGTATTCGGTGGGAATCGTGTACGCCTCGTCGTACGAGCACAGCGCCATCGTCTGCGCGCCCGACAGCGCGCTGATCAGCGCGTAGTAGGCGCCGCGCACGATGTTCATCTCGGGCTGCTCGAAGGTGAGGCCGCCGCCGCCGCCGCCGGCGATCATGCGCAGCCACATCGAGCCGGGCTTCTGCGCCTGGTACTCCTCCTTCATGATCTGCGCCCACAGGCTGCGGCCCGCGCGGAACTTGCAGATCTGCTCGAAGAGGTTGCCGAAGATGTTGAAGTTGTACGACAGCCGGCCGGCGAACTCGTCGACGGCCAGTCCGCGGCGGATCACGTCGTCGGCGTAGGCGCGCGCGATGCAGAACGCGTAGGCCATCTCCTGCGCGGGCGTCGCGCCCGATTCGCGGATGTGATAGCCGCACACCGACACCGGGCTGTACTTCGGCGCGTGCTTCGCGCAGTACTCGATCGTGTCGCCGACCAGGCGGATCGACGGCTCCACCGGGAAGATCCACGTGCCGCGGCCGACGAACTCCTTCAGGATGTCGTTCTGGCAGGTGCCGCGCAGCTTCGCCACGTCGTAGCCGCGCTTCTCGGCCATCGCCAGGTACATCGCGATCAGGATCGCCGCCGCACCGTTGATCGTCAGCGAAACCGTGATCTTGCTGAGGTCGATGCCGTCGAAGGCGATCTCGACGTCGCGCAGCGTGTCGATCGACATGCCGACGCGGCCGACTTCGCCCTCGGCCATCGGGTCGTCGGAGTCCAGACCGATCTGCGTCGGCAGGTCGAAGGCGACGTTCAGCCCGGTCTGGCCGTTGGCGATCAGGTACTTGAAGCGCTGGTTCGTCTCGTGCGGATTGCCGAAGCCCGCGTACTGGCGCATCGTCCACGGCTGCTTGCGGTACATCAGCGGGTGGATGCCGCGCGTGAACGGGTACTCGCCGGGCTCGCCCAGCATCGTCAGTCCGCCGCTTTCCTCGACGTCGGCCGCCGTGTACAGCGGCTGCACTTCCAGGCCCGATTCGTTGACGACCGGCTTGACGGCAATGGGGGCACGGTCGTTCATCGGACGTTCTCCCGGATGTAGTCGCAGATCGCGTCGAGCTTCGAGCCGGTGGGAAAGATGCCGGTGAAACCGAGCGTGCGCAGTTCGTCGTGGTCCTGCGCCGGCAGGTTGCCGCCGATCACCCACAGCTTGTCGGTCAGGCCGTCGGCCTCGAGCAGCGTCTTCAGTTTCCGGCAGAACGGCAGGTGCGAGCCGGCGAGGCTCGAGAGCGCGATCACGTCGACGTCCTCGTCGAGCGCCATGCGTGCCACCGCTTCGGGCGACTGCCGCAGCCCCGTGTAGATGACTTCGAAGCCGGCGTCCATCATCGCACGTGCGACGACCTTGGCGCCCTGGTCGTGGCCGTCCAGGCCGGGCTTGGCCAGCAGCACGCGGATGCGTCGCGCGCCGGCCTGTGCCGCTGCGCCCGCGGCCACGGGGGTCGTACTCATGACGTCACCTCTTTCGCAATGATCAGTTTGAGAATCTCGCTGGTGCCCCCGCCGATCAGCGTGAAGCGCACGTCGCGCAGGTAGCGCTGCACCGGATATTCCATCGCGTAGCCGTAGGAGGCGAGTACGCGCGCGGCCTGGTCGCAGATCGACGCCGCGGTCTCGGTGGCGAAGAGCTTCGCCATCGCCGCCTCCTTGTGATGCGGGCGCTTCGCATCGGCCCGCCACGCGGCGTAGCGCACGAGATGCGTGGCGGCCTCCAGCCCGGTGGCCATCTCGGCCAGCTTCGTCTGGATCGCCTGGAAGCGGTCGATCGGCTTGCCGAACTGCCTGCGCTCGCCCGCGTAGCGGACCGCCTCGTCGAGTGCGGCGCGCGCCACGCCCAGCGCCATCGCGCCGGTGATGATGCGGATCTCGGCGAGCGTCTTCTTCAGGTGCACCTCGCCGTCGCCTTCCTCCTTCGACAGCCGGTGCGTGTCGGGGACGAAGCAGCCGTCGAAGGAGACCTCCGAGGTGGGCAGCGCCCAGACGCCCATCTTGTGGATCGGGCGCCCGACGTGCAGCCCGTCGAAGTGCTTCTCGACGAGGAAGATCGTGAGCTTCTTCTCCTCGCCGGCGCGCGCGAACACGGTGAAGAAGTCCGCCACCGGCGCCGAGGTGATCCACGTCTTGTGGCCGTCGATCACGTAGCCGCCGTCGACCTTGCGCGCGCTGGTCGAGATCGAGCCCAGGTCGGAGCCTGCGTCGGGCTCGGTCATGCAGATGCCGCCGATCTTCTTGCCCGCCAGCGCGGGGCGGAACAGCCGCTCGACGATGTCGGCGTTGCCGAGCATCTGCAGGAACTTCGTTCCCATCAGCGACTGCATCGCAGCGGCGCCGGCCAGCGACATCGAGCCGCGCGCGATCTCGCCCAGCGCCAGGCAGAACTCCGACAGCGCCATGCCGCTGCCGCCGACTTCTTCCGGGTAGCGCATGCCGAACAGCCCCAGATCGGCGAGTTCGCCGAAGAGCTCGCGCGGGAACGCGTGCGCCTCGTCGATCGCTGCCGCGTTCGGCGCGATGCGCCGGTCACAGAAGCGCGCGAAGGTTTCCTGGACCGCGCGCTGGTCGTCGGTGAGCTCGAAGTCCATCTAGCCTTCCCAGCCGTACAGCTCGCGCGCCTTCTCGCGCGAGATCACGCCGTTGCGCACTTCTTCGGCGAGCACCTTGCGGTCGCGCTTCGCCGGATCGCCATAGCCGCCGCCGCCGCTGGCGACCTGGTGGTAGACGGTGCCCTTCGGCACGCCGGTGATCAGGTCCTTGTTGCGCGGCACGACTTCACGCCCGTCGGGGTAGGTCAGGCGGATGAAGTTCAACCCGGCGTCGCCGCCGCCGAACAGGCCGAAGGCCGGCTCGAAGTCGCCGTCGCCGAAGGTGACGAGCTGCGTGTCGTCCGAGCCGATGCGGAAGATCGTCTCCACGCCCAGGCCGCCGCGCCACTGGCCGGCGCCCGCGGAGTCTGCGAGCAGTTCGTGGCGCAGCAGCGTGTGCGGCGTCTGCTGCTCGAACATCTCGTAGTCCTGGTCGAGCACGCCGCCGGAGGCGTCGATCATGCCGATGTGGTCGTAGCCGTCGGTGCCGAGCATCGCGCCCGAGCCGCCCTTCAGGCCCATGAAGCCGATGTCGACGTACTTCTCGTTGGTGTGCGGATCGATGCCGGTGGTGAGCGACGCCAGCAGGTTGTTCCAGCCGGCAGTCACGCGCTCGGGCAGCACCGGTGCGAGCGCGCGCTGGATCGCGTCGGCGTTCGGCGGGCACAGGTGGTTGCCGAAGGTGGTCGCCTTCGGGTACGCCGCGTTCAGGATCGTGCCCTCGGGGATGACGATCTCGATCGGCTCGACCATCCCCTCGTTGTGCGGGATGTCGGGGTTGACCATCTGCAGCAGCGTGAGGATCGTCGCCGAGGCGCTCGACGTGAAGGTGCCGTTGACGAAGCCGTTGGTCTGCGGGTCGGTGCGCGAGTAGTCGAAGCGGATGCGCTCGTCCTCGACGTCGATGTCGACGCGGATGGTGAACTTCGAGCCTTCGTGGCGGCCGTCGTAGTAGACGCGCCCTTCGCCCGAGTAGCGCCCGTTGGGGATCTTCGCGATCTCGGCCTGCATCATCCGGCGCGTGGCGTCGAACAGCGCGAGCTTGTGCGCCTCGAAGCTGGCCAGCCCGTACTTGCCCAGCAGCTCGAGCACGCGCCGCTCGCCGACCGTGCACGCGCCCATCTCGGCCTTCATGTCGTGCTGGACGATGTCCAGTCGCACGTTGGCGAAGATCAGGTTCCAGACGTCGCGGCGCAGCTTGCCGCGTTCGACGACCTTCACCGGCGGGATGCGCAGCGCCTCCTGCCAGACCTCGACGGCGTTCGGGTTGTAGCCGCCGGCGACGTTGCCGCCGATGTCGGCCTGGTGGCCCTTGACGGCCGTCCACGCGACGAGTTTGTCCTCGAAGAACACCGGCTTGAACACCGCCACGTCGTTGTTCTGGTTGCCCAGGCTGAAGACGTCGTTGTGGAAGATGACGTCGCCGGGGTAGATCTCGTCGCCGAACCAGTCCTTGATGTACTTGCACACCGGTGCGAGCGAGAACGCGAGGATCGGCAGGTTCTCGGTCTGCTCGAGCATTCGGCCTTCGCCGTCGTACAGGCCGGTGACGTAGTCCTTCGCCTCGCACAGGATCGGCGAGCGCGTCGTCATCTGCATCGAGATGCTCATCTCGTCGGTGATCGACTTGAAGGTGCGCGCGTAGACCGACAGCAGGATCGGGTCGATGGTGACGCTTGCTTCGGGGGCGTTCATGTTCGTCTCCGGTTGCGCGTTCATGCGGTGGCTGCGGCCGGGGCGGCGACCTTCGTGTCGCCGAGCGCCGCGCGCACGAGATCGTCGCGGCCCTTGCGAAACAGCACGAAGGAGCCGAGCGCATCGACGACGCAGTCGAAGCTCGCATCGACGAAGATCGCCGTCGTCACCTGCTCGATCATGGCCGGCCCCTCGACCCGGTTGCCGTGGCGCATCGCGTGGCCGTCGTAGATCGGCACCTCGGCGAACTCCGCGCGGGCGGGAACGTAGACGGCGCGGCGGCCCTTGAGCGCGTGCGCCGGGTCCGCGCCCTGCCAGTCGTCGCGGCGGTAGCCGGGCTTCGACGTGCTGCCGATCGCCTGCACGCGTACGTTGATGATCTCGACCGGCGTTGCCTCCTGCTCGAGCGAGTAGCCGTACAGGCGCTCATGCTCGGCGTGGAACAGCTTCGCGATGGCGGCCACGTCGCGCGCCGCGACGAGTTCGCGCGGCACGACGAAGGAAACCTCGTGGTACTGCCGGATGTAGCGGCAGTCGAGCTTGAGCTGCGTGCGCCGCTGCGCGCGCGCGACGCGCTCCTCTTCGAGATGCGCGTCTCCCTCGCGCGCCATTTCGTCGACCATCGCACCGAGGCGCTCCCAGTCGACCGATTCGAGGCGCGCGACGAAGGTGCGCACGAAATCGTGCTTCAGCTCGCTCATCAACATGCCGAAGGCGCACAGCACCGAGGACTCGCGTGGCACGATCTGCAGCGGAATCTCCAGCTCGTCGCAGATCGCGCAGGCGTGGATCGGCCCGGCGCCGCCGGCCGGCACGATCGGGAACTCGCGCGGGTCGAAGCCGCGCTTGATCGTCACTTCGCGAACGCCCTGCGCCATGTTGTTGCACGCGACGCGGTACATGCCGGCGGCCGCCTCCTCGATCGACAGGCCCATCGGACGCGCGACGTGCGTCTCGATCGCGCGGCGCGCGGCGTCGACGTCGAGCGTCATCTTCCCGCCGGCGAAGAACGAGGGATCGAGGTAGCCGAGCACGACGTTGGCGTCGGTGGTGGTGGGCAGCTCGCCGCCCTTGCCGTAGCAGGCCGGCCCCGGGTCGGCGCCGGCGCTCTGCGGGCCGATGCGCAGCAGTCCGCCTTCGTCGAGCCAGCCGATCGAGCCGCCGCCGGCGCCGATCGTGTGGATGTCGAGCATCGGCAGCGCGAGCTTGTGCCGCGCGATTTCCCCGTCGTTCTTGATCATCGGCGTGCCGACCGACACCGACGCCTCGAAGCTGGTGCCGCCCATGTCGGTGGTGATGCACTTGTCCTGGCCGTGCGCGCGCACGTAGAACAGGCCCGCACCGGGTCCGCCGGCCGGCCCCGACAGCAGCGTGAGCGCCGCCTTCTCCCGCGCGAGCTGCGGCGTGATGACGCCGCCGTTGGACTGCATGATCAGCAGCAGCCCGCCGAAGCCGGCGCGCTTCAGGCGCCCGACCAGCTGGTCGAGGTAGCGGTTGAGCTTCGGCCCGACGTAGGAGTTCAGCGCAGTGGTGCTCACGCGTTCGTAGAAGCGGATCGACGGCAGCAGGTCGGTGGAGACCGTCAGGTAGGCGTCGGGCATCTCGCTGCGCACGAGTTCGGCGGCCGCGCGCTCGTGCTCCGGATTGGCGAACGAGTTCATGAAGCAGATCGACACCGCTTCGACGCCCTCGGCGCGAAACTGCGCGATCGCGCGGCGCACCGCTTCGAGGTCCAGCGGTTGCGTCTGCGCGCCATTGCGGTCGAGCCGCCCGGGAATGCCCGCACGCAGGTAGCGCGGCACCAGCGGCTTCACGTTCGTGTAGCGGTTGTTGTACTGCTCCTCGCGGATGCCGCGACGCATCTCGAGCGCGTCGCGAACGCCTTCGGTGGTGAGCAGCGCGCTTTTCGCGCCGGTGTGCGTGAGCGTGGCGTTGGTCGTCACCGTCGTGCCGTGCACGATCGTGTCGATGGTCGGCGCGAACGCCTCGAGCGTCATCGGCGGGTCCATGCTCGCGGCGATGTCGGTGAGGCCCTCGACGACGGCGATCGACGGGTCGGCCGGCGTGGACAGCGTCTTGAAGATCGCGGGCTCGGCGCCGTCGCGGGTGACGACGAAATCGGTGAAGGTGCCACCGACGTCGATTCCGATCTTGAGCGTCATGCTCGGGCTCCTGGATGGCTCAGCCGGCGGCCTGCGGCTGGGCGGTTCTCGTTTGCGCCGCGAAGCGGCGGACCTCTTCCTTGCGCACCTTGCCCAGTGCGGTCTTCGGCAGCGCGTCGACGAAGACGACGTCCTTCGGGTGCTTGAAGCGCGCGATGCGACCGTCGAGCAGCGCGAGCACGCCGTCGGCGTCGATCGTGCTGCCGGGTCGGCGCACGACGACGGCGACGACGATCTCGCCCCAGTGCTCGTCGGCGCGACCGACGACCGACGCCTCGTCGATGTCGGGCGATTCGATCAGCACGTTCTCGATCTCGGCCGGGTAGATGTTCTCGCTGCCCGAGATGATCATGTCCTTCTTGCGCCCGTCGACCCACAGGAAACCGTCGGCATCGAAGTGCCCGATGTCGCCGGTGTGGAACCAGCCGTCGACGAGCGCCGCGTCGGTGGCGGCGCGGTCGTTCCAGTAGCCGCGCATCACGTTCGGGCCGCGCACGAGGATCTCGCCGCTGGTGCCCGGTTCGACGTCGCGCGCGTAGTCGTCGACGATGCGCAGCTCGCATCCCTGCGCCGCACGACCGGTGCTGCCGACCCGCCCGGTGTCCTCGCGACGCTGGTACGCGGCGATCGGGCACGTCTCGGTCGCGCCGTAGACCTGCGCCATCGGGATGCCGCGTGCGTGCACCGCGTGGATCAGCTTCTCGGCGACGATCGTCGATCCGGTCGTGATCATGCGCAGGCGCGAGAAATCGGCGCTCGCCCAGCGCGGATGCGCCATCATCGCGTCGAGCTGCGCCGGCACCAGCACGGTGAGCGTGATGCGCTCGTGCTCGATCGCATCGAAGGTCGGCTCGACGTCGAAGCGCGGATGAAGCACGACCGTCGCGCCGACGCGCAGCGCGGGCGTGGTCTGGTTGTTCAGCCCGCCCACGTGGAACAGCGGCAGCGTCGTGAGGATGCGGTCGTCGGCCGTCATGTCGTGCATTGCCGCGCTGTTGGCGGCGTTGGCGGCGATCGCACGCTGCGTGAGCAGCACGCCTTTGGGCTTGCCGGTCGATCCCGACGTGTAGCAGACGAGCAGCGGCTCGTCGTCGAAGGACGAACGCGCGGGCAACGCCGCTTCGTCGGCGCCCTCGAGGAATGCGTTCCAGTCGGTCCAGCCGGCGGGCGCATCGGCCATCGCGACCAGGCGCGTGCCGTCGAGCGCCGTGCGATAGGCGTCGGTCTGGCCGACGAAGGCCGGTTCGACGAAGAGCGCGCCCGGCGGGCAGTCGGCGAGCATCTGTCGGTGCTCGGGCGCGGCCAGGCGCCAGTTCAACGGCATGAACATCGCGCCCAGTCGCGCCGCGGCGAAGAGCAGCACGAGCAGCTCCGGGCTGTTGTAGCCCAGCCAGGCGACGCACCCCCCGCGGCCGACGCCCTGGCGTGAGAGCGCGCCGGCGAGCCGGCGAACCTGCCGCGCAAGCTGCGCGTAGCTCAGGTCACGGCCGGGGAAACGCACCGCGATCCGATCCGGGGTGCGCCGCGCATGGTCTTCGATCCACTCGTCGAGGCTCATTCCCGTCTCCTCGTCGGAATCCCTCGGGTGATCATTTCTCGTCCGGGCTCCGTGCCGTGCTCTTCGCGTTCGAAACGCGGCCCCGTTCGCGGCACTTCTCAGGCGTCGCCGACCTCGACGACCACTGCCATCGCGCTGTCGCCGGCGGCGCAGCCGGTGAACAGGCCCAGGCCGCCGCCGCGCAACACGAGCTCCTCGATCAGTTCGATCACGGCGCGCGTGCCCATCGGCGCCTGCGGATGCCCCCAGACGAGCGAACAGCCGTAGTCGTTCATCCGGACGATGTCGGCTCCGGTGGCCTTCGCGAAGAAGATGTCGTTGACCGCGAACGGGTTGTGCGTCTTGATCGCGGCGAGCTGCGCGATTTCGACGCCTGCCTGCGCCAGCGCGCGCTTTGCGGCCGGTACGGTGGCTTCCGGCATGTGCGCGAGCTCCACGCGCGCCAGGCCGAAGCCGCGCAGCCGGATGGCGATCTTCGGATTCCTCGACAGCTCGCGTGCGCGCTCGGGCGTCGTCACCACGATCGCCGCGTTGCCGTCGGCCGGATGCGTCTGCCCGCCGAAAGTGACGGTTCCGTCCTTCATGACCGGCGCGAGCTTCGCCAGGCCCTCGACGGTCGACTGCGAGACTCCCTCGTCGCCCGCGATCGTCGCCGCGGTCTTGCGGTAGTTCGGCGTCGGCACTTCGAAGGGCAGCGTCATGAAGCGCTTCAGGAAGGCGCTGTCGTCGGCCAGCGCACGGCGGTACTGCGCCTCGCGCATCAGCACGACCTCGTGCTGCTGCGAAGTGGCGATGCCGTGCTTCTTCGCGACGTTCTCGGCGGTGACGAGCATCGAATGCCCGCCGAGCGGATCGCAGCCGAAATTGTCCATCACCCAGTCTTCCGAGGCGCCGGTGCCGCCGGGGCCCTTCGGATTCGGGTAATACAGGTGCGGGCCGTTCGACGTGCGGTCGCAGTTCACGACCAGCGCGGTCTGCGCCATTCCGCATTCGATCTCCTGCGCGGCGGCGAGCAGCGTGCGCACGCCGGTGGCGCAGGCCTGCATGAGCGTGGGCCCGCCGGCGCTCTTCGCGCCGATCATTCCGGTCAGCCACGGCAGGCCGTAGAACGAATGCTTCTGCGGTACCGAGAAGCCGAGCACGCCGTAGTCGAAGCCCGCAGGGTCGATGTCGCGCTTCTTCAGCTCGTTGCGCGCCACGTGTGCGGCGAACTCGACGCTGTGCAGGTTGGCGAAGCTGCCCTGCCAGCGGGCAAAGGGCGTGCTCCAGTAGGCCCCGTAGGGAATCTCGGCGCGGTATGTCATGGGGTTTCCTTGTCCTGCAGTCCGATGGCGACGATGAAGGCGTGGCGCGCATGCCCGAGGTGCAGCTGCATCGCCTCGGCGGCCGCATCGGCATCGCCGGCGCGCAACGCTTCGGTCACCCGGACGAGGCCGTCGAGCACGATCTTGCGGATCTGCGTGTCGTCGAGCGTGATCGCGCCGATGTGCTGCATGTGGTCGCCGTACTGTTCGATGACGCGCACGAGCCGGCGGTTGGGCACCAGCGCCAGGCACGCGCTGCGAAAGCGCGCGTGCGCCTCGCGAAAGCCGCGCACGTCGCCCGCCTGGTTCGCACGCGTGGCGGCCGCGAGCGCATCCTCGATGGGCGCGCGCACGGCCGGGTCGACGCAGCGCGCGGCGATGCGACGCATCGCGGCCGTCTCGAGCAGGAAGCGCACTTCGTAGATGTCTTCGGCGTCGTCGATGGTGAGCGCGGGCACCGCGAAGCTGCGCCCGGCGAGAACGAGAAGCCCTTCGCTGGCCAGGCGCGCGAGCGCTTCGCGCACCGGCGTACGCGAGACGCCCAGCTTCTGGGCGAGCTGGACTTCCTGCAACGGCAGGCCGGCGGCGATCGCTCCGCTACGCAACTGCGCGCGCAACGCCGAGTAAACCTGGTCGGCCAGGGCCGGAGCGCGTTCGACGGGAGCGAGGGAGGGAACCACGGGATGGCCTGCGAGGGGTGAATCGGCGTCGACGGGATACTGTATACATTGGCTCAGGGCGTGTAAAGGGGTTCCCGCAGCGCGACCCCGGTTGGTTCGACGGGCGTAAGCGAGCTCAGATGCGCGGTCGATCGGAATCGTTTCCCGTGCGCGGTGGCGCCTGCGCCTTCCGCGATCCGTAACGCCCCGCATATACCCAGGTGAACTCGGCGCCGAGCAGGAAGATCTGCGCCGAGTAGTAGACCCACACCATCACGACGACGATCGAGCCGGCGGCACCGAACCCGGATGCGACGCTGCTCTTGCCGATGTACAGGCCGATCAGCCATTTGCCGATCGTGAACAGCGCGGCGGTGACGGCCGAGCCGAGCAGCACGTCGCGCCACGCGATGTCGACGCTCGGCATCAGCTTGTAGATCAGCATGAACATCGCGGTGAGCAGGCCGAAGCTCACGGCGAAGTTGATGATCTGCGCCAGCCACTCCCAGCCGCCGAATACCGGAGACCACCATTTGCCCAGGGCCGCGATCGCGGCGCTGGCCACGAGCGAGACGATCAGCAGGAAACCGAGCGACAGGATCAGCCCGAACGACAGCAGTCGCTTGCGCACGAGACGCCACAGGCCGCTCGACGGTTGCTCGCGCGGACTGCGCCAGATCCGGTCGAGGTCGCTCTGCAGTTCGCTGAAGACGGTGGTGGCGCCGACCGCGAGCAGAGCGACGCCGATCGCGCCGCCGAGCGGGCCCTTGCCGCTGACTTCGACGCTGGCGAGCAGGTTCTCGACGGCCGACGCGCCCTGGTCGCCGAGCAGGCCCTGCAACTGGGCGAAGACCTCTCCGCGCGCGGCCTCTTCGCCGAAGACCAGCGCGGCGACGGAAACGACGATCAGCAGCAGCGGAGCGAGCGAGAACATCGTGTAGTACGACAGCGCGGCTCCCATGCTCGGCGCATAGTCGTCGACCCACGACGACACCGTGTCCGACAGCAACCGGTAGAAGCCGCGCACGCCGCGCGGCGGCGCCGACGGCTTCGGTGCGTCGGCATGGGTCGCGCTGCGCGCCTGCCGGCGCCGGCGTTGGCGCGCCGACTCGCCGGGGATCGCCACGCCGTCGAGCGCCACCGTCGCGGCGCGCGCGAACTTGCCCAACGGCAGCGGATCGGCCGGACGAGGCCTCCAGAGGCGCAGGGCGGCGAAAGTGGCGCCGACGGCGGCACCGAAGGCGGCGAGGGTCGCGGCCCGCGTCGGTGCAAGCCGCATCGATTGCTGCATCGAACGCTCTCGGTTGGCGATGGTGAACGCAACCGACGCAATCGGCGTGCCGTGCGTCGCTGCGAGAAGGGTTCAGGCCCGGTGCGAGCCGTACCGTCCTGCGTACACCCAGGTGAACTCGGCGCCGAGCAGGAAGATCTGCGCCGAGTAGTAGACCCAGACCATGACGACGACGATCGAGCCGGCGGCGCCGAATCCGGAGCCTATGCCGCTGGTGCCGATGTACAGGCCGATCAGCGACTTGCCGATCGTGAACAGCGCCGCCGTCACGGCCGAGCCGAGCAGGACGTCGCGCCAGGCGATTTCCACGCTGGGCATCAGCTTGTAGATCAGCGTGAACATCGCGGTGAGCAGGCCGAAGCTCACGACCAGGTTGATGATCTGCGCGAGCCACTCCCAGGCGCCGAACACGGGAGCCCACCATTTGCCGAGTGCCGAGATCGCGGCGCTGGCGACGAGCGAGACGATCAGCAGGAAGCCCAGTGCGAGGATCAGGCCGAAGGACATCAGCCGCTTGCGGACGAGCTTGCCGATGCCGCCGGACGCCGCCTTCTGCTGCGGACTGCGCCAGATGCGATCGAGGTCGCTTTGCAGCTCGCCGAAGACCGTCGTCGCGCCGACGGCCAGAAGCGCGATGCCGATCGCGCTGCCCAGCGGCCCCTTGCCGCTGACTTCGACGCTCGCCAGCAGTTTCTCGACGGCGGCGGCGCCGTCGTTGCCCAGCGTTCCCTGCAACTGCTCGAACAACTCGCCGCGCGCCGCGTCGGCGCCGAACGCCAACGCCGCCACCGATACGACGATCAGCAGCAGCGGTGCGAGCGAGAACAGCGTGTAGTAGGACAACGCGGCCCCCATGCTCGGTGCGTAGTCGTCGCTCCACGAAGACACGGCGTCGACGAACAGCCGGTAGAAGCCGCGCAGTCCGCGCGGCGGCCCCGTCGCCTCCTGCGCTTGCGCCGGAACCGCGTCACGTGAAACCCGGCGGCGACGCCGCCGCACCGATTCGCCGGGAATCGTCAGGTCGCCCAGAGCGAGCGTCGCGGCGCGCGCGACGCGCCCCACGGGCACCGGTACCTTCTCCGCGGACCGCCGTCGCCCGAACCGCGCGGCGGCGAATGCCGTGCCGAACGCCGCGAGCGCCACGGCCAGCGTCGCCGTGAGCGAACCCGAAGCGTCACGGCGCACGGTCGATTCGGTTCGTTCGATGCAGGCTGGCGTCGGCACGTCCGGCGACAATGATCGGGAACGTCAGGCGGAAGCGCGGGCGTTGCGCCACGGTGCGGTCGGCACCGACGCCGCGCCGACGGTGAGCAGCCGGTCGAAATACTCGATCGTGCGCATCAGTCCGACACGCAGCGGCACCGTCGGCTGCCAATCCAGTTCTTCGATCGCGCGCGCCAGGTCGGGGCGACGCTGTACGGGATCGTCGACCGGCAGCGGCTCGAAGACGATCGGCGACGACGAACCGGTGAGCTCGAGCACCAGGTGCGCGAGATCGAGCATCGGCGTCTCGGTGGCGTTGCCCACGTTGATCGGCCCGGTGAGCTCGGTCGGCGATTCGGCCAGGCGCAGCAGTGCGGCGACCGTGTCGTCGACGTAGCAGAACGAACGCGTCTGCGTCCCGTCGCCGTACAACGTGATCGGCTCGCCGACGAGTGCCTGCACGATGAAGTTCGACACGACGCGCCCGTCGTCGGGATGCATGTTCGGTCCGTACGTGTTGAAGATGCGTGCGATCTTGACCGAGGTTCCGTGCTGGCGGTGAAAGTCCATGAAGAGCGTCTCGGCGCAGCGCTTGCCTTCGTCGTAGCATGCACGCGGGCCGATCGGGTTCACGTGTCCCCAGTAGCTCTCGGTTTGCGGGTGCACCGCCGGGTCGCCGTAGACCTCGCTCGTCGAGGCCTGCAGGATCGGCACGCGCAGCCGGTGCGCGAGGTCGAGCAGGTTGATCGCGCCCAGCACGTTGACCTTCGCCGTGTAGACGGGGTCGAGCTGGTAATGGCGGGGCGAGGCCGGGCAGGCGAAGTTCAGGATCAGGTCGCAATCGACCTGCAGCGGCTCGACCACGTCGTGCTCGACGAGCGTGAAGCGTCGGTGCGCGGCGAACGGGCGTATGTTCGCGCGCGAACCGGTGCGGAAATTGTCGACGCACAGCACGCGCCGGCCCGCTTCGAGCAGCCGTGCGCAGACGTGCGAGCCGATCAGCCCGGCGCCGCCCGCGACGAGGACGCGCCTGGCGCCGCTTTCCGCTGCCGCCGCGGTCCGGGTCTTTCGTGTTGCGTCCGTTCGCATCGGTATCTCCGTTCTCACAGGAAGAGCACTCGGTGGCGCACCGACGCGACGCTGCGCCAGAATACCGACGCGAGCGGAATCGTCGCCGACGTGAGCGCCATCTCCGCGACGTGGGGCAGCGCATGCGTGGTGCCCTGCAGCCGACGGACCGTGAGGTACAGCGTGACCAGCAGCCACGGCGCCAGCGCGACCAGTGCCGCGCGCGGGCGGCCGGTGCTCGCGGCGAGCACCGCCGCGAGCACCGATGCGGCCGCGACGTAATACTCGATCGGCGGCACGCGGCGGATGCGCTGCCGGTACAGGCGCGGATGCTTGCGGTAGAGCAGCGCGTCGAAGACGACCTTGCGCTGCTGTGCGAGGCTTACGCCGAAACCGGCATCGCGCACGGGATGCACGACGATCGCTTCGTGTGCGTGCTCGATGCGACAGCCGGCCTCGAGCAGCCGGAAATGCAGGTCGGAGTCCTCGCGCCAGGCGGAGGTGAAACGCTCGTCGAATCCGCCGATGCGCTCGAGCACGTCGCGTCGAACGAAGCAGTTCGCGGTGACGAACTCGGCGCGCGTCAGGCCGGCGGCGTCCTTCTCGTAGTCGGTGGGATGCTCGGGAAGCGGCATCTCGATGCGCCCGGTGACGGCGGCTGCGCCGCCGGCCGACGCGCGCAGGCCGGCCAGCAACCAGTGCCGATCCGGCACGGTGTCGTCGTCGGTGAACGCGACGATCTCGCCGCCGGCGGCGCGCCATCCGGCGTTGCGCGCCCCGGCGGCGCCCTGTGTCTCGCGCACCGCGACGTAGCGCAGTGCACAGCGCGCGCGCTCGCGCGTTCGCTCGACCCGCTCGCGCACCGCATCCTCGGGTGCGTCGTCGGCGACGACGATCTCGTAGAGCGACGGATGCAACGACTGCGCAACGAGCGCATCCAGGCAGCGGGCGAGCAGCGCCGGGCGGCGGTACGTGGGAACGACGACGGAGACGAGGACGCTCACGTGCGCCCCCGCCGTAGCGCCCGCTGCCCGGCCGCGCCGTTCTTGCGCAGCAGGAACGATCCGATCACCAGCGCGTCCAGCGGCGAGGTCCAGAAGCACTCGACCGCATCGCGCGGCGAGCAGACGATCGGTTCGCCGCGCGTGTTGAACGACGTGTTGATCAGCACCGGCACTCCGCTGCGCTGCTCGAAGGCCATCAGCAACCGGTGCAGCAGCGGGTTCTGGCGCGCATTCACCGTCTGCACGCGTGCGGTACCGTCGAAGTGCGTCACAGCGGGAATGCGTCGCGCCCGCTCCGGCGGAACGTCGTAGACGAACAGCATGAACGGTGCGCGCAGCGGCGCTTCGGGCTCGATTCCCCGGCCCCCGCGCGCGAACCACGTGGGCGCGCGTTCCTCGGCGACCACCGGCGCCACCGGTCGGAAGTCTTCCCGGTCCTTGATCTCGTTCAGCCGTGCCTGCATCGACGCGTCGGTCGGCGAGGCGAGAATCGATCGTGCGCCGAGTGCCCGCGGGCCGAACTCCATGCGTCCCTGGAACCAGCCGAGCACGTTGCCGTCGGCGAGCAACGCGGCTGCGTCCGATGCGACGTCGTCGAGCCGTTCGTACGCAAGCTTCGACCAGCGCAGGAACGACTCGATCTCGTCGTCGTCGTATTCGGGGCCGAGGTAGGCGTGCTGCATCGACCAGTTGCGCGTCCTGCCGCGTGCACGCCAGTCGACCCACAGCGCGGCGCCCAGCGCAGTGCCGGCGTCGCCGGCCGCCGGCTGCACCCAGACGTCGTCGAAGCCGCTGCGATCGCGAACGCGGGCGTTCATCACGCAGTTCAGCGCGACGCCGCCGGCCATCGCGAGCTGCCGCAGGCCGGTCTTGCGTTGCAGCCAGTCGACCATCGCGAGCACGGTTTCCTCGAGCACTTTCTGCAGCGAATGCGCGATGTCGTGGTGGCGCGCCTCGAACGGAGCACCGCGTTCACGCGGTTCACCGAGCAGTTCCGCGAGCCGCTCGCGGCGCACGGTGTAGCGCCCGTCGTCGCCGACCCGGACGATTTCGCGCAAGGCCGGCAGCAGCGTCGGGCGGCCGTAGGAGGCGAGCGCCATCACCTTGTATTCGTCGGACGAGTGCAGGAACCCGAGGTGGCGCGTCACGTCCTCGTAGAGCAGGCCGAGCGAATCGGGCAGGTCGATCTGCGCGAGCCGCCGGTAGTCGCTACCGTCGAAGGCGCCGTAGCTCGTCGTCGCGCGCTCGCCGCGCCCGTCCATCGTGAGTACCGCGCACTGCTCGAATGGCGCGGCGAGAAAGGCGCTTGCCTCGTGCGCGAGGTGGTGCTCGACGTATTCCCAGCGCGCTGCGATGTCTTCGTGGCGCACCCCGCGGAACCGGCGCTGCAGGTGATGAGGTACGCCGCCGGCGAGCTGGCGCGGCGCGTTGACGACCGAAGCGACGAACAATCCGTGCCACGGGTCGGCGTCGGCGGCCGCGTGCGCCGAAGGCTGCATCGGCAGCATGAGCGGTTCGCGATCGACGTCGACGTCGAGCAGCGACGGATCGTACGAATAGGCGATTCGATCGACGTCGCGCAGTTCGATGCCGGCGCGGGCGAGGCAGAAATCGATCGCCGCGTAAGGCAGCTCCCAGGTCGAGAACGGCACCGGGCGCTTGCCGTGCTTGATGCGCGTGAAGCGTTCGTCCTCGGCGGCGGCGACGACGACGCCGTCGTCGAGCAATGCGGCGGCGCTGTCGTGATAGGCGGCGTTGATTCCGAGCGTGTACAAGGCGGTTTCGCGTGCGTCAGGCTGGTGGACCCGCGCGGTCCACGAAGACCCGAGAACGCAGAACCGCGCGCCCGCGCTGCGGTGCAGGCGGCGTGCCCGTCCCGGCGCGGAAAAATCAGGCGCCGCGTGCGCCCGTGCCGCCCCGATCCCAACGCGCTTCGAGCGTGCGCATCTGCTGCCAGGCTTCGGCGTACTCGGCGGCGAGTCGCTCGACGTACTCGGCGGCCGGGCGGATCTCGCGCACCGCGCCGATGCCCTGTCCGCAGCCCCAGATCGTCTTCCACGCCTTCGGCTTGCCGCCGGAGCCGAAGTTCATCTTCGAGGGATCGCTCGCCGGCAGGTTGTCGGGATCGAGCCCGGCATTGCGGATCGACGACTTCAGGTAGTTGCCGAGTACGCCGGTGAACAGGTTCGTATAGACGATGTCCTGCGCGCCGCTGTCGACGATCGCCTGCTTGTACGCCGCGTCGGCGTGCGCTTCCTCGGTGGCGATGAAAGCCGAGCCGATGTAGGCCAGGTCGGCGCCGGTGGCCTGCGCGGCCAGCACCGCTTGCCCGGTGGCGATCGCCCCGGACAGCAGCAGCGGACCGTCGAACCAGGTGCGGATTTCCTGCACCAGCGCGAAAGGCGAGTGCCCGCCCGCGTGTCCGCCGGCGCCGGCGGCAACCGCGATCAGGCCGTCGGCGCCTTTCTCGATCGCCTTGCGCGCGAAGGTGTCGTTGATGACGTCGTGCAGGACGATGCCGCCGTAGGAATGGACGGCGTCGTTGACGTCGGTGCGCGCGCCGAGCGACGTGATCACGATCGGTACGCGATGCTTCACGCACGACTCGAGGTCGTGCTCGAGGCGATCGTTCGAGCGGTGCACGATCTGGTTCACCGCGAAGGGCGCGGCCGGTCGATCGGGGTGCGCGCGGTCGTGCGCGGCGAGCCCTTCGCGGATCTGCGACAGCCATTCGTCGAGCAACTCGGCAGGACGGGCGTTCAGCGCGGGGAACGATCCGACGATTCCCGACGTGCATTGCGCGAGCACCAGCGCGGGATTCGAGACGATGAACATCGGCGCGGCGACGATCGGCAGGCGCAGGCGTTCGGAGAGGATCGGGGGAAGGCTCATGTGGGCTCCGCATGTTCGTGGCAGCGCGCATGGTGCCAGTTTCGTCGGCGGATACAATCCGGCCGATGTCCGCCCGCCGTTTCGCCGCGTGACCGTCGTCTCCCGTTGCGCGAGCGGGGCGGCGGGCGGATCGGCGCGTGCGGCGGCGATCGTGGCCGCCGGGCTCAGCTCCGCGATGCAGATCGGCAAGCTGCCGCCGGCCTTGCCCGTGCTGCAGGCCGATTTCGCGCTGTCGTTGGTGCAGGTGAGCTGGATGGTCGCGCTGTTCATGGTCGGGCCCGCGCTGCTCGGCACGATCGGCGGCTCGGTCGCCGACCGTTTCGATGCGCGGCGCACGATGATCGTCGGCCTGCTGATCAGCGCTGCGGCGAGCGCGTTCGGCGCGTTGGTGTCGTCGCCCGGCCTGTTGTTCGTCAGCCGCGCGATCGAGAGCGTCGGGTATTTGATGTCGGTGCTTCCCGCGCCGGCACTGATCGGGCGACTCGTGCCGCCGGCGAAACTGCGCGGCTGGCTCGCCGTATGGTCGACGTACATGCCCGCTGGAATGGGCATCGCGCTCCTCGCGACGCCGGCCCTGATGGAGGTCTTCGGCTGGCGCGGCGTCTGGTACCTCTTCGCCGCGCTTTCGGCGCTCGCCGCGATGCTGGTCGCGCTCGTGCAGGCCGGCGCTGGCGAGGCCGCCGTCGAAGCAAAAGACCGCCCGCGCATCGCTCCGCTCGTCCGGCAGACGATGCGCACGCTCGGCCCGTGGCTGGTCGCGACCTGCTTTCTCTTTTATGCCGGACAGTTCACCGCGATCTTCAGCTTCCTGCCGAGCGTCTACCAGAGCGCCGGCCTGTCGGCGCAGTGGAGCGCGACGCTCACCGCGCTCGCCGTGATGACCAGCATGATCGGAAACCTCGCCGCCGGTTTCCTGCTGCACCGAGGCGTCTCGCGTGCGGCGCTCGTCGCCTTCTGCGGGCTGTCGATGGCCTCGTGTGCCTGGTTCGCTTTCGGCAGTTCGGCCGGCTTCGCTGCCCGCTACGCGGCGATCCTGCTGTTCGCCGCGTCGGCGGGGTTGATTCCGGGAACGCTCTTCGCCACCGTGCCGTTCTATGCGCCGTCGCGCGACGCGATCTCGACGACGGTAGGCATGATGCAGCAGGGATCGAGCCTCGGTCAGTTGCTGCTGCCGCCGGCTGTCGCCGCGCTCGCGCAGTTCAGCGGCGGATGGCACTCGATCTGGATCGCCACCGGGGCGGCTGCGATGGTCACGGTGGCGATCGCGGCGGTGATGGCACGCTACCGGCCCCCGCGCTGGACGCGTTGAAGCTGCGCGCGCACCGGGGCGACCGGGCCGCGCGCAGTGAGTCAGCGCAGTGCGTCAGCGCAGTGAGTCAGCGCAGTGAGTCAGCGCAGTGAGTCAGTCGAGCAGCCGTCGCGCCTGTTCGAGATCCGTGTCCGAAGCAGGGTGCCGTAGCCTGCCGTCTGCGGCGATGACCGCGTCGCCGTCCGGCCGTGCGTCGCGGTGCGAACGCTGCACGCGCCACCAGGCGAATCCGCCGACGACGAGCAGCGCGAAGGGGCCCAGCCACAGCAGCCACGTGTTCCGTTGCAGCGGCGGGCGGTACAGCACGAAGTCGCCGTAGCGCTGCACGAGATAGGCCTTGATCTCGTCGTCGCTGCGTCCGCTCAGCATCAGCTCCTCGACCTCGCGGCGCAGGTCGGCCGCGAGCGCTGCATCGGAGTCGGCGAGCGTCTGGTTCTGGCAGACCAGGCAGCGCAGCTCCTCGGCGAGCGCGTGGAAGCGCTCGCGTTCGGCCTGCGTCGGCAGCAGGCTCGCTGCCGGGGAGGGCGCTTCGCGCGCGGGTTGTGACTGCGACTGCGCGAACGCGACTGCACCCGGCAGCGACAACCACAGCACCGCGCCGAGCGCCAACGCGGCGAGCGATTGCACGATGCGGCGCGCGTTCACGACGCCGCCAGTTCGCGAGCGAGCGGCAGCAGCTTGTGCTGCAGCAGCTCCGGCGTGACCGGCCCGACGTGCTTGTAGCGGATGATCCCGGCACCGTCGATCAGGAAGGTTTCGGGCGCTCCGTAGACGCCGTAGTCGATGCCGACGCGGCCCTTGACGTCGCTGACGACGACCGAGTACGGGTTGCCCAGCCGCTGCAGCCACGCGATCGAGTTCTCCGGCATGTCCTTCCACGCCAGCCCGATGATCGGAATCTCGCCGGTGCGGGCAAGATCGTTGAGCACCGGATGCTCGACCTGGCAGGCCGAACACCACGAACCCCAGACGTTGAGCAGCCAGACCTTGCCGCGCAGCGAGTGCGGCGACCACGTGCGCGCGAGGTCGTGCGTGACCGGCAGCGAGAAATCGGGCGCCGGCTTGCCGATCAGCGGCGAGGGGATGTCACGCGGATTGCGGTCGAGTCCGGCCAGCAGGAACCAGGCGATGACGGCGAAGACGGCCGCCGGCAGGACGAAGCGCAGTGTTCTCATCCGACTTCCGTTCGTGTAACCGTCGCTGCCAGCGAGCATGCGATGGTTGGCGCGCCGGATCGTCGTCGCGAGCGTGCCGCCTCGCTTTGCCGCACGCTCGACGAGCCGGGCGCTGCCGAAAGGAAATCCGCGGGACCCGTCGCCGCGGGGCGCGCAGCGCCCCTCGGCAGCGGGTGCGGATTTCCGAGGCAGGCCCGGGAAGCCCGCGCGAAGCGCGGGCCGAAGTCGTGCGTGCGGCAAAGCGAGGCGGCACGCTCGCGACGACGATCCGCGGACAACGTGGCCCTGTACGTCGCACGCTCGCTCGCCGCGGTGGGATGTCCACGCCTGAGGTTCGACGAGGAATGCGGTGTCGGTTGCAGAGGACCGGTGATGTGCGTGGGCGCCTTCGCCTCGGGGCGCACT
>JACDJC010000354.1_pt1 | contig 56855 bp, 74 predicted proteins | sample 7454191 | NCBI WGS metagenome assembly JACDJC01 (sample SAMN14253291, study PRJNA609438) | sludge metagenome | isolation source: sludge after 25d culture with pyrite and EDTA | collected 2018-12-20 | reverse complement strand
TACATACCTTCCGAAAGGACAGGGTTAACCGTTGGAAGCCTGGGTATGAGATACACCACGCAATTAATAACAGGACACCACTGTACAAATGTTTCCTTAAAAACAAATGCACAGCAACCCAACAGGCCCTTATTGTATTACTTGATGGGCCACAGGGGCAATACCTGAGCATTACAATTGACAGGCGCAGGTTAAGCAGGGAGGAGGTGGCGCAGTGCGCAAAAAATGATGGTTTTGCCAACGAGGCTGAAATGATTGCCTGGTTTTTTAAAGATGCATCAATAACAATGTGGTCCGGTAAATTAATACACTGGACACGATTTAAATATTAACCATTATGAGCGAACAACAAAGAGACCTATTTGGCGAGGTGGTTGCCAAAGACATTTTATTGCGGGAACGTTTTCTGGAACCGCCATTCAGCATACTTGACAGCAAAGGCGGTGATTGGCAAAACCGTAAGCGTGCCTGGAAACGCAAGGGAATAAGGAGCGAAGAGGGCAGGGATGTAAGTGCAGTGCCCGGCGCTTTTGGTGGTGAACTGAATGAAAAGGGAGAGGATAAGTATGGGCGGAAGCCGATGAGTGAAACAAGCATTTTTGACCCTGTGCTGTGCGAGTTAATGTATAACTGGTACTGCCCAGCAGGTGGCCGGATACTTGACCCATTTGCGGGTGGCAGCGTAAGGGGTATCGTTGCAAATTACCTGGGCTTTAAATATACGGGCATTGATATAAGGCCCGAACAGGTTGAAAGCAATCGTGCCCAGGCGCTGGAAATATTGCCTATAAACAACCAACCACAGTGGTATATTGGAGACAGCAATGTGGTACTTGATGGGTTTAATAAAGAGGATGGGGAACAGCAGGAATTATATACCCCAGTGGAACTGGTTGGCGATATATGGGTAAAAAGGGATGATATGTTTTGCGCAGCCGGTGTACGTGGTGGTAAGGTGCGCAGTTGCCTTTCCCTTACCCGAGGTGCCAAGGGCCTTGTAACTGCTGGCAGCCGCAAAAGCCCACAGGTAAATATTGTGGCCAGTATTGCCCAGGCCATGGGTGTTCCATGTTATTGCCACTGTCCGGAGGGTGAACTTGGGCCAGAATTATTAAGCGCACAAGCCAAGGGTGCTGTTATTGTACAACACAAAGCAGGTTACAACAATGTTATAATTGCCAGGGCCAGGGAGGATGCAGAGGCCCGCGGTTTTCTTGAGGTGCCATTTGGCATGATGTACAGTGGTGCTGTTGATGAAACTAAAGTGCAGGTTGGCAATATACCAGATGGGGTGCAGCGCATTGTTGTACCGGTTGGCAGCGGAATGGCGCTGGCTGGTATATTAACCGGATTGGCCGAGATCGGGCGGGAGTTGCCTGTGGTTGGTGTGGTAATGGGTGCAGACCCTGAGAAAACGCTTGATACATTTGCGCCAAGCAATTGGAGGGAAATGTGCACACTGGTGCCCAGCGGGCTGGATTACCATACAGAGGCAACCAATACGATGATAGGCAATATAAAACTTGACCCAATATATGAGGCCAAGTGTTTGCCTTACCTGCAATCCGGTGACCTTTTTTGGGTGGTTGGCATAAGGGAAGATGTTGGGGCAAAGAATGAGTACAAGGATGAATATGTGGTGCCGGTTATTAAAAAAGAGGTTACCGGCAAGGTGCAATTTGACCTTGTATTTAGCTGCCCACCGTATGCAGACCTGGAGGTTTATAGCAAACTGCCTGGGGATATAAGTAACATGGATTACCCGCAATTTATGGCCATGTACCGGAGCATCATTCAAAAATCTGTAAAGCTGCTTAAGCGTGGTGGGTATGCCATTTTTGTGGTTGGGGATATAAGGGATAAGCGCGGGTATTACCGGGACTTTGTAAGCCACACAAAACAGGCATTCATCGATGCTGGTGCATTGTTATACAACGAGGCCATATTGTTGCAGCCGCTGGGCACAGCAATGCTGCGCTGCGCCAAGATATTTGAGGCTGGTAAAAAGTTAACAAAAGTGCACGAAAACGTATTAATATTTAAGAAAGTGTAAAAAAATGCCTGAAACTGTAACAAACAGCAAAAAAAGTGTACAAACGCAACCCAGATTATTTAACGTCGACCAAAGGCCACCAGTGGAGATAAACGACAATACAATAATGCCTTTCGGTCGGTACAAGAATAAAAAACGGCTGCACCAGGTACCTGCCACTTATTTATTGTGGCTTTACAACCGCGGGTGCTGGCATGAGGGTATAAGAAAGTACATAATTGCAAACCTGGCGGCAATACAACAGGCTGCTGCAAAAATACCGGTAAGAAGATGAACAGAGCAAGCAATACAATGATGTATTATATGCAGCGGGCCTCAATAATTGGCTTTTACAGGTGTGGCGCAACACCAGGGCAAATTGCCGAGGTTGCTGGTACAACAGAACAAACGGTTTTAAACATAATTTTTGAACACATAAATAACAACAATGAAACTCCCTCTCATAATTTTAGACTTAGAGACCACAGGTACAAGCCCCAAGGATGACAGAATTGTACAAATATGCTGTATTAAGCTGTTGGAAAATGGCGAAAACATAGTAAAAAAAACATTGGTTAACCCTGGTGTACCAATACCAGCCCAGGCAACGGAGTGCCATGGTATAACAGGTGATGGTAATTATCCGCAGGAATGGCACGATAAGAATTTTACTGCTGCAATGAACCGGGTATCTGAATTTGGCGAAAGAGTTAAAGTATTACGTGGGTTATCAGCACAAATGGCACAATGGATTCCAAATAATTCAATAGCTCTTGTGTATGTTGATGCAGACCATTCAAAGAAAGGATGTTCATCTGACATTGATGTATGGTATCCAAAATTGAAACCCGGCGGTGTTATGGCCTTCCATGATTATGAGCGTAATGATTATGGGGTTAAAGAAGCAGTGAACGAATTCGCAGCAGAACATGGCCTTGAAGTACATTTTATAGCAGAAGATAAACTTGAAGATGCTGGTGCATGGTTCATGAAAAAATAACGGAAATGACAAGGAGAGAATTTCGATACCATAGAAATAAGAAGCAACAGAAAAAAGATGATTTGGATTGGGGTATTCCTACAAAAAGAAATCCTAATCAAAGAATATGTGAAAATGAAGGATGCAGTCATTATGCTACAGTAAAGTGTGAGTTGGATTACCAAGATGAAAAAACTAATGAGTGGAAAGTGCAAACCGAATGGCTTTGTTCTGACCATGCTAATGAAGAAGGTTATTGTATGGGGTGTGGAACATTCATAGCCGGAACAGGTATGGAATACAGGAATAATGGATATTGTGATAACTGTATGGATGAAATAAAATCTAACGAAATTGATGATGATGAATTTGCAGACGGCTCTTTAGATTATTAACCAAATAATAATTTTTAATTTTAAATAAACATTTATGCTACTCAATCTGACAAACCTATTCGTCAAGTATGGCCTTATGGGTAAAGTAAAAGGTGTTATCCAAGTAGGCGCACACCGGGGACAGGAACTTAATGAATACCTGCATCTAAGAATAGAGAACATGGTATTCATTGAACCATGCGATGATGCATTCCAAAGGCTTTCTCAAAATGTAAAAGGTACATCGAGAATAGAAGAAGTTGCAAACATTAAATTGTTTCAATGCGCCTGCGGTGATTTTGAGGCTACAGCTATGCCAATGTATGCGGAACGTACAAATGAGGGGATGTCCAATTCATTGTTAAAACCAAAGGTGCATCTGGAACAGCATAGAGATGTTATCTTCGACCATCAGGAAGAAGTTAATGTCAAGATGCTTGACACTTTGGAGCTTGAACGAGAATTGTATAATATGCTTAACATGGACTGCCAAGGATTTGAAGACAGGGTTATTAAAGGCGGTATTGAAACATTGAAGCATATTGATTACATTTACACCGAAGTTAACCGGGAAGAAATGTATGAGAACAATGCGATGGTGGAACAGATGGACAAGATACTTTCAGAGTTTGAGCGTGTAGAGACCGGATGGGCTTCTGAAAAGCATGGATGGGGAGATGCTTTTTATATTCGCAAAACATTGTTGTGATGAATTTTTTTGACAAAGTTTTTTTGATAAATCTTGACAGTCGGCCAGACAGGTTGAAAGTAGCCGATTGTCATTTAAAGGAACAGGGAATAGAGTATGAACGCTTCCCGGCCATACAAAATCTGGTGGGCACAAGGCGCCATTGCGTGGGCACATTAAGGCACATGCCGCGGTTCTTACAAAGAAGGTACTGGAGAGTAAAAAGCTGCTTTTACTGGGGGCACCAGCATGCAAGGAGTATGCGGTAAACAGTACCTTTTTTACGGAAACGGTGTGCAGGGTTGACACGGACATAAACGTGCTGTGCTTACCGCACCCATCTAAAAGGAACTGGAGTATTATAATGCCCAACCGGGAATTGATAACCAGGCTGCTTAATATATTTTTACATGGCTGAGGTAAGGTTGGAACGGCGCCCGGCAGCACCTAAAAAAGAGAAGGTGTGCCGCAAATGTAAACTGCCTGGCAAGACATTTTACAATGATGCAGCGGTTGATTGCACGGATTGTATAGCACTGGCCAGCAAAGCAAAGTGGGCCGAAAAAAAGAAGGATAAAGCCCTGTATGGATTAATTTAATTTTATGGAAGCAAAAGATACAAAACCAGGCGCAAGGGTGTATTATACTGCACCACATGGCGCAACACAAAATGGCCGAGTAAAATCGGTTAACGCAGAACTTGGAACTGCTTTTGTTGTTTACAACTGCAATGGGGACTGGGATAATTACGAAAATTATACCGGCCAATCAACCAGGCTGGCAGACCTTACACTTGGCTGGAGTATGCTGAGCGAAAAAGATGGGTACGTTAAAAGGACAGAATGCGGCGGCGGCACGGTATATTACCCAATTGATTGCCCATGGCCCAGCCCGGCCAGCGATAAAATAAAAGCCGCTGCGCACAAGGAATTTGATGACATAATTGCAAGGGGTGGCACAGCTTACCTTATTTGCAGCCAGCATCCGGATACACAGGGGTATTGGATTGAATTGAAGATGCCAGGCAAATTAAGCCCGTATGATACGATTGTAAAACAACCAAAGCAAATTATATGAGACATTTACTTTTTATCGTAATGGTGGCCATTTGTTGCCAGGCATGCGGGCAGAAGAATAAAACCAATACCAAGGCCATACCGGTTGCGCCTGGGGACAGCGTAAGTGCATGGAAGGAAAGGGGTGAAATAACCAGTTTTTTATTGGGCAGTACACCACCAGTAACCATAATGCACAACGGTATAAGGTATATGGATACAACAGGGATGGCGGTGGAGGGGCGCAAGGTAATTGTTGGCGATACGCTTATACCCAGCGTGCATATTGATACACTGGATTGCGTTTTGCTGGTTTACCACGATGGGAAGACAATTAATTTACGGGTGCTTAAGGTTGAAATTGATAAGCAGTGGTACCGATTTAAGTTATATGAGGACACGGTTACCAAGCAGCGGTTTACTGGCAATATGGGCATGGGGTTTATTCGTTCGGCACATTACCAGCCGCCGTACAAATATTTTACATTGAGCCGGGAACCTTTGCCAAGCAGCATTAAGGTACTTGGTGAGGTATATGCAGAAAAACAATCAGGAGGCTGGAACTGATGGCCAGGCACAGCTTTACACGGGAGCGGGCCAAGGATAGGCAAGAGCTGATTTATATGTACAGGCAGGAAATAAAGCAGTTCATAAAAGCAAAGCCTGGTTACCACCCAGGGCCTGAATGCCTGGCATGGGTCGACCAAGTGATACGCAAAGCGTTACCATACAACTGCAAAACAAATTCAATCGATATTTGGTTACCAATAGAACGAGAATATAACAGGATGGCAATAAAAAAGCTGATACAATGAAAAGCAAATACTGGCATTATTACCACTGGACTTGCCACCTGTTTTGGTTGGTTGGCAGAATAATATGGCTGCTGATAACCGCAAGGCCATTACAAGTACTGGATATGTATTACTGGCTGGCTGTGCATGTAACGTGCAGGGCGGTATTGCTTGGGTATGAGAGGCCAGGGTTTTGGCTGTGGGTACAAAGTTCTTTCTTTACATTGCTTGGCCTGGCCACAACAATTGGCGCCGGGTGGGGCTTAATAACACTGGTAAAAAGATGGGTACTGTAACAAAATTGCAAAGAACTGTGGCCCGCATGCGCAAGGTAACCGCTGGCGGTAATTGGGCATACATACCAAGGGATATGCGGCACATCATTTACCTGGGGCCATTTACCTGGTTCCATGGCCACTGGTTTAACTACAAAAAAACTGGCCGATGATAGAATTATTACACAGCCTTGCAAAAGATAAGGCAGATTTGCACATTACCGTTGCCTGTAAAAAGGTTGAGGATGCCCGCAACTTTGCGGATAAGTTTATGCAGCAGGTTTTTAATACAAATGTGCCGGTAAAAACAACACCTGGCTTATTGCAAGTACGTTACGGCAACGGAAGCAAGGTTGATTTCAGGGTATATGATGATATTGAACAAACCAGGGGCATTATGCGGGATGTGCTGTACTTTACACCAGATACGGCGCCGGATGATAAGATAATGCAAGAACTGGTTAGGCGCACAAGCTGGCTGATTATACAAGCACAAAATAATTAAGCGATGGGGGAACTTATTAATGTGGGTACCAACGAAAAAGGGGCAAGGTTCAGCGCAGACCGCAGTTGCAGGTTTGTACTTTGGCGGGAGTGGGATGATACAAAGCCGATGGTAATGTTTGTGGGCCTTAACCCCAGCACAGCCAATGAGGTGGATGATGACCCAACCATACGCCGTTGCGTTTCTTTTGCAATTGGCTGGGGGTATGGTGGCCTGATAATGTGCAACCTTTACCCATACGTTACACCATACCCGGCACAGCTATTAAAGCACAAAGAGCAGGGGGCAGTTTATAACCAGGCTGTGATTGAGGAGTATTTAATAAAGGTGCGTAAGGTAATATGCGCCTGGGGTTCTTTCGAAGAGGCCAAGGAGCCTGGCAATCGGTTCTTGGAATACATCAAGCCGGTACCGGTGCACTGCCTGGGTGTTAATAAGGATGGCAGCCCCAAGCACCCATTATACTTAAGTGGCAGCACGCAATTAATAAAATATGGCGAAAATGAAGAAGGATGAGATAAGACACGGCAACCTGTTTATGGAATACCGGCCAGGTAGCCCATACATACCACTTACGTGAAAGCATTGGCGAAGTAGCCGAAATAGAATTACAAATTTTCAATAAAGCACAAAAGATGATAGAAGAACAAAAGCCCAATAACAGCACTGAAACGGCTATTTTGCCAATGCAGTGTTATGTGCCGTGCGGTTTAGAATTGAATAAGATTTACAATGAAAGCAATTTGGACACAATGAAAAGGATGCCAGACAATTTCGTTGATTTAACTGTTACTTCACCGCCTTATGATAATCTAAGGGATTACAAAGGTTATTCATTTCCATTTGAAGATATTGCCAAAGAACTTTATAGGGTAACTAAAAATGGCGGAGTAGTTGTTTGGGTGGTTGCAGATGCTACGATTGAAGGAAGCGAAACTGGGACATCATTTAAGCAGGCGTTATACTTTATGCAATGCGGTTTCAACTTGCACGACACAATGATTTATAAAAAGACAGGAGTAGGAAGTAGCGGAAGTAATTTAGCATACCCACAAGCATTTGAATATATGTTTGTATTCAGCAAGGGGAAACCAAACACAATTAACCATTTAAAAGACATTGAGAATAAAGAATACGGACAGTTAAAGAAGTATGCTAAAACAAAAAGCGATGTGAATGGCTACTTATCTGAAACTGTTACAAAACAGGTTGAAAGAAATACAAAAAGAGATAATGTTTGGTATTATCACATTGGATTTTCAAATGGTGGCGATAAGACAGAACACCCTGCTGTATTTCCTGAACAACTTGCAGCAGACCATATTTACAGTTGGAGCAATGAAGGTGATTTGGTTTACGATTGCTTTGGTGGCAGCGGAACAACGGCAAAGATGGCACACTTGATGAAACGAAATTGGATATTGTCTGAAATAAGCAGCGAATATGTCCAAATTGCTGAAAAACGAATTGCCCCTTACTTGGCACAAACTTCATTGTTTTGATGTCTGGTAGCATGGCACATAACACACCGGGTGGTGGGCTTTGATGGGGAGGGGATAATTGTGGGAGAGGAATTTGTTACCCAGCAGCAAGATGGCGGCACTGTTGGCACTGGTGATGCAAAAGCGGTTAAGGTACAGCGGAGGGTGGTATATGAGCATGCTGTGGGTATTAACCTGGATGAGAATAAGCTGCTGCACATGGGTTTTGTTGGCATAGATGAGGATGGGCTTATGCAGCACATAGAATGCACAGAGTTCAGGTTACAGGGCCGCACCTTTGATGAGGGCACATACGATATACTGCTCAACCGCAAACCAACCGGCATTTACGTAAGCATGGTACATGAGTTGCAAAACAAGTTTTATTACTTAACCGGCGCGGAATTGCAGGTAGATTTATGATAAAGAAAACCTTTATACTGCTGACTGGCGAAGTTGATGGCCAGAATGACAAGATAAACCTGGACGGTATAAAGTTTCCGGCAAGTGGCAAGCTGCCTATATACAGCAACTTTGAGCACCACACACAGGTTGGCACAGCGGGTGAGTTTAAGAAGGTAAAAAACACAATTGAGGCCACGGGAGAGTTTGATGTTGACCCCACGGGCCTGGTACCGGCCATATGCTTTACGGCCAATAAGATGGACTTTAAGGATGGGGTGTTTAAGATACACGACATCACACTGCACTCGGTAAGCCTGTGCAAAGCCAACATCTACCCAAACGTTCCACCAATAAAATAGCACAGATATGAACCCGTATTATTTGATTCCCATAGCACTGTTACTTATCGGCACAATAGTGTATTATGCCAACCGACCCACATACAAGCCTGGGTTTGTGGTAAAGGCGCTGATAACAGAAATCCCCGGAGCATTTATTTTCTCACCAATAAAAACAAGCACTTCAATGAAGAATGCACAGTTTGTGGACGAAGCGGCCAAGGATAAGGTATGCATCCTGCTCGCCACATTAAAAAAGAACGCAGCCGGTAATTTTCCGGATGTAAAGCTGGACACCCTGCGTGCAACCACCAGCGATGATACCATTGCCACGGCAGCGGCCAGTTACAATTCTGCGACAGGCGAATTCCGCCTTAAAACAAAGTACACCGGCAAGAAGGGCGATGTGCTTACGCAGTTGTTTGTAAGCCCTGACCTGGACAACAGTGGTGACCCGGACATTTCGTTTGGGCTTGCCACGCACGTTACCACCGCCGAGGCCCAGGGTTTTGATGAAGAATCTGTTACTGTAAGCGATTTGCAGGAAGATGATGAAACAAACCCGGCTGGTAATTAACTAACCCACTTTTAAGGCCCTTGGCGCATGCTGAGGGCCTTATTACAGTAAAACCAAAACAGATGGACAGGTATGAACTTATTGCCCTGTGTAAAATGGCCAGGGTACCATACAAAAAATGGCGGAATAGGGATAGCCACAGCGCACAGGCCAATGTAATGATGGCCGGGCTGCTGCTTGAAAGCGGCTGTGAGTTTAACATACGGACAGAACCAGGCAACTGGTGTACCGATGAAAGCACAATATGGGTGGAGATATTTTACGATAACTGGGAGGATGGCGAACAGTGGCACACCCATTACATACCCACTGCAAAAAGGCTTACAGAGGCAAATGGCGAAGATTGGTATTAAACCGGCACCGCGGCTTACACCGGAGGAGCGCCATGATAGATGGTGCGCCCAGGTAATTGCAGCAATACGGCGCCAAGGTTACAGGGGCACCATAGATGTGGGCCTTTTATTTACAAATTACAACCAGGGCGATACCCCAGCGGATGCGGCCCAGTGGTTTTTAACAGGCAAAAAATAACAGGCAAGGTATAAGGCTGTGTGAAATTATATTTGGAAACAAGCGCAGTTATTTTTTACCTTGTGGTAAAATAAGACAGTATGCCGGAAGAAGAAAGTGTACAACAGCCACAACCAGCAGCAGAAACAAACACGGGAGAAACACGGGAAGAGGAAGGGTATAAGGTAGGCCCAGGCAAGCCGCCAAAGGAACACCAGTTTACCAGCAGCAAGCAACCAACCCCAGAGGCCAAGAGTGCCGGTATAAGGCGCAAAAGTTTTACCAGGGACACCATACGCACGCTGATGAGCTTACCGGTAAAAGAGGTGCCGGATGATTTGAAAGACTGGGTTGTAAAAACCTATGGGGAGGAGGCGCTTAAGGGTTTAACTGCTGGGGAGATGCTTACGCTTAAGCAACAAATGGTGGCTGCCAGCAACGGCAACACTTTTGCATACAACGCAATTACAGACCATGCCATTGGCCGGGCGGTGCAAGGTATAGCACCAACCAAGATGAATGGCGAAGACCTGCCACCCATAGAACTTAAGGTGCCGGTGGGCATTAATTTAAACCTGCTGCCAAGCAATACCGAGGGCAGCGATAAACCAGAAGGCCGTGAATGATAAAGTAAACATAATCGGGTACACACTGGCCTGGACGCTGCTGTTTATAACACCCATACTGGCCATGGCTTATTACAATGTACCGGCTTACGCAATAACTGGCGGCACCGCGCTTTACATACTTACAATTTTACGAATAAGAGATAGATGGAAACAGAACAACCAGCCCAAGGATTAAACATTGAGCAGGTTGATTTGCCGCCAATGGAACCACCGGTGGTTATTGCTGAACCACCAAAGCAGGAAGCAGTTGACCTCTTCCCTGAAGCAGCCCGCATGCCACTTTACTGGAAAAACCTGTTAAGCCAGGCCAAGGTTGTAATTGACCAGGGGGGCATGTACAGTGGTAAAACGGAGGCCATTATGCGGGTGTTATTTACAATTGCTTGCATATTCAAGAACCTTATTATCCATGTGGTGGCCAACACGGTACCCAAGCTGAAGGAGGATACGATGAAGGTTGCAGAGCGTATTGTAACCAATAACGAAATTGTGCAGCACTTCCTTCTTGGCAAGTTTAACATTACCGAACGGGAGTACAGATTCCGTAATGGTTCGGTGATTTCGTTTAAGGCTTACGCAACAGCAGAAGAAGCCGAGGGTGCCAAGCGTGATATAATGTACATAAACGAGGGCCGAAGGATACCATGGAGTGTGGCTTACCTGCTTATTAAACGCACCAACGGAAAGGTGTTTATTGATTACAACCCGGTTGCCAGGTTTTGGGCGCACGATGAAATAATATTTTGCCCAGAGGTAAATGGTAAAAAGGAGTTCCCCAGCGTTGAGGTAATACGCAGTTGGCACATACACAACGACTTCTTATCCGAAGAAAAGCACGCGGAAATTGAAAACATTGTTGACGTTGAAATGTGGAAGGCATATGCCAGGGGGCTTACTGCACAGTTAAGCGGCCTGGTTTACCCCAACTGGACAAAGGTGCCAGCGGACTTTATTGACACGGCGCCTGATGTTATCTGGGGCCTTGACCTTGGGTTTACCAATGACCCCACTGTGGTGGTTAAGTGTGCGGTGAATTACAAGGGGTACGATTATGTGTTTAAGGCTTTTGGTTATGTACCGGGATTAAGCAGTGCAGAGATTGGCAGGATAATGACAGAGGCTAATTACCAGGAGGGAGAGCCGCTATACATGGACCACAAGAAAACCACCAGGCTTGAGTTGCGGCAGTTACGCATCCAGGCCATAAATGCCTTTAAGGGGCCAGGCAGTGAGGAGGAGGGTATATTGCACCTTCGTAAAAAGAGGGTGGCGTTCTGTGAAGAGAGCGGGGCACTTAAAGAATATGGGCTGGAGTACGAAATAAGGCGCCATATGTTTGCTGAGTTAAAAACAGGCAAACGGGCCAACAAGGGCGAGAACAGGTTTAAGCATGGACCAGATGCTTGCCGGTATGCAGCTTACAGCCATGCGGTAAGGTACAAGCTGATACAGGGCCATGGTGAAGACCCAGAAGAGGAACCGGCAGATGATGAGGATGAAACAATGGTTAAGGTGCTTGATATACCGCATGAGGATATACCAGAAACAGAAATTTTACAAGGAGATAGGGATGACTAAGCAGCAATTTATACAGGAGAAACAAAAGCATATGGCCAGGCTGGTGGTTGGCACTGCACTGGCTGTGCATAAAAAAGCAATTGTTGCCTTCCCACCAAAGCGTATTTTTAGGCCCAAGGACAGGCGCCCACTGGTACGCATACGGAAGCAAGAGGCCCAGGCAGCAATACCGATGCTGGTGTACGGTAACAGCATACAGATGATGATGGTAGCTGCGGAGCCAATGCCAATGTACCCACTGGGCAGTAAGCCTGGCCCGGTGGTGGTGCAGCAAACAGGTAAGCCGGAGGTAATTGTAAGGCCCGGCGAAATATACGAGATATGCCCAACCAGAAAAGAACCATAGAATTCTTCCCACGGACGTACAAGTGCGTTACCACCCAGTTTAAGGCGGTAAACAAGTTGCGGACGGACTTGGCGATGATAGCGAGCGAGGCAACATTTATAAACACCAGGTGCGGCCATTACGTGCTCACCGTACTAAACTTTTCAGCCAATTGAGGTACGTTGTATTGATATCACAACCAGCGGTTTATTACTACCTATCCACGGACGGCGTACTGGGTAAATGCCAATGCAACGATGTGATGCTCTTCAGCCAGGCGATAAGTGTGGGCCTGGCAACACCAGATGACTTTATGGAGGCCGTATTTGTAACCAACTTTTCAGCAAACTGATGCAGATAAAGACTAACGGGGTAACCAGGCTTGTGTTTGTATTCAGCACGTTTGTGATAAAGGTGCCAAAGCCCAGGCACTGGCGCAACTTCCTCCGGGGCCTTATTGGCAATATAAACGAGGGTGATACTTGGAAATGGAACAGCGGCAAATACGAGAAGGGCACCAGCCATTTACTGTGCCCGGTAATATGGAGTATGTGGGGCGGTTGGTTGCTGATAATGAAGCGGGCAGAGCCGATAACAACAAAGCAGGAAGGTGAGGTATTTAGGCAGGATGATTGGGCCTTGTTTAAGGGCGATGATTCTTTATCCAACTATGGCCTACTTGATGGGGTATGCGTAAAGATTGATTATGCCGATTTGGACTTGCACTGGGGCGAGGACTTTAAGCCGAAAGGTAAAGAAGTGTAAGGGTACAATTTATGGTTTTGGTAGTTTTACCGAAGAACCATACAACAGGATGGAATTGATTATTAAATATTTATATGCCCGATTTATGGTTTTGAGGTAATATTACCAAAACCGCACAACAAAAAAAATGTAAGAATACACGGGCTTTTTTTAAACTGCACAAAATGCTTGAGTATGCCTAAATACCCGGTTGACAAACAGACAGCAAAACGTATCCTTATCCTGGCCAGCAAGATGCCATTGGTATGGGTTAACAGCCACGAAAAGCACATCATGACCAAGGCAGAGTTGGACGAGATGGGTTATGTAGGCGCAACCGACCTGGGCGATGGCAAGTATATGTACAAAGCCCCAGTTATGGTGGCAAAGAACCATTACAGATGCATGCGGCGCCGGTACGAAAAGCATGGGGTTGCTGGGCTGGATAAATACATTGATGAAATCAAGGAACTAAAAGACGCTTAGTATTAACAGGCTGTGCATAATTTTCTTAATAAATAGTTGGTTATTAACAGCAGAAGTACGTTTTTTACACCACCAGTCGCATATTAACGGCCAAAACCGGGTAATATTGCGGCTTTTTTATTATGGCAAAAAGCACAGGACTGGGTAAAATATTGGGGGTTGCAATGGAGGAGACAAAAGCCTTCCTTGGCCTTGGTAACAACTTAACATTCAACACGATAGGCAGCTCAACTTACCGCGGAGGTTTTGGCGCAAGCGGCACCCCATTTGGCTCAACTGGTTGGTTCTTTGATAAGGCTGGCGGCATAGATGTATTTTTTAATTTCGATGGCCTTAAGGATGTGGTTACTGCGTATGAAAAGTGCGCTCCTGTATTTTCCATCATAAACAAACAGGCTTACTCTTTTACCAACGGTAAAACAAGGATACTCAACAAGAAGGGCAAAGAGATGGATAATGAGTGGGCCAATAAGGTGCGCAACCTTTTGCGGCGCCCAAACCCGTTACAGAATGGTAAGCAGTTTGAAGCCCAGTTATCAATATACTTGCGGCTTTTTGGCTTTTGTGTTATCATACCGGACAAGACACCAGGCTTTGAAATGTACAACGCATCTGCCCTGTGGCTGGTACCACCTTACCTGTGCAAATTTAAGTACAGCGATGTGCCATACTTTAAGAAACAGAAGAAGAACAGCAGCTTTATTAAAAGCCTAACCATTACGTATGGCAACGATAAAACTGTTTACACCGATATTGATGAGCTCATAATCATCCGCGACATTACACCAGGCTTTGACAATGCCTTCATACCTGGCAGCCCAATAAAACCACTGGCCCAAAACATCAGCAACCTTATTGGCATTTATGACAGCAAGGGGGTGCTTATAAATTACCGCGGTGCGCTGGGCATATTATCACCAGAACTTGACCCTGCCGGTGCAATATCGATGACACCCAAGGAAAAGAGGGAACTGGAAGCCGGTTTTGCAAGGTTTGGTTTACGCAGCACACAGCAAAAGTTCATCATAAGCAACAGTGCCATGCAATGGCAGCAAATGATTACCAGTTACCGGGACCTTATGCTGCCGGAGTGGGCACAGGATGAGGTAATGGTACTTTGCGATGGCCTTGTTTACCCATACGAGTTAATGGCCAACCCCAAAAGCAGCAGCCTTAACGGCACAGAGGTTGCAGCCTTTGTTAAGCAGCTTTACCAGGACTTTACCATACCGTTTGGCGATATGATATTTGACCAGTTGGGGGATGTGTTTGAGGCGGCAGCATACAGGGCAACAATTACCAAGGATTACAGCCACATTGCTGCGATGCAAGAGGATGGGCTTAAGTGCGCACAAACGCTTAAGATGAACAATGAGGCAATGCAAACGGAGTTTTTTAATAATGCCATAACGCTTAACGAATGGCGGACAGCCAATAAGCGGGAGGCGCTGCCCAGCGAACATGGCGATAAGTTTTACAGCCAGCTTGTTGCAGAGGGGTGGACGTTTGGCAATAAGGGCACAGCACAGGCGCCCGGCCAGGCACCGGAGGCCCAGGCTGGAAACACCAAGGGTACAGTTAAATGCCCGCACTGCAATATGCAGACACCAGATAAGGAGGAGGGCATGGGTTATATAAAATGTGAAAACTGCGATGGATTAATGACATCGCAACTTTTATTACCGTTATGAGTACAACAGACAACAAGGGCAAGGAGCAGCCAAAGCCCGCAACAATACCAATACCCAAAGAGGTACTGGCTGAAAAGATGGCTGCCAAGGAAAAGATGGTACATAACCAAACAACCGTTAAAAAATGAAACCTGCAATCATCCCAGCCGATTTGAAGGGCAAAGCCCTCTTCGACTTTTTGGTTAAAAACGAGGCCCTTATATTCCATGCCAAGAAAAGCGAAATAAAAAGGGCCGACAGCGTATTTACATCCAACTGGTTTGTGGATGATAAGGGTAACATTACCAGCAAATCAGAGGATGATGCGCCGGTTATAAGCACGGATGCAACCAAACTTAAGCTGGATGTGGTTATTAACACGACCAACTGGTTCGACAGCCATTACGATGTGCACATACCTGGGCTGTGGGATAAAAGCCTGAAGGATAATAAAGCCACTGGTTTTTACCTGCTTAATAGCCACAAGGCCACCTTTGAAAATGTAATTGGCGAGGGTATGCGGGGCCGGGCTGTTAAAATGGGGTGGAAGGACTTGGGGTATGAGGGTTACACTGGTGTTACGGAGGCCCTTATGTTTGGCGGTGTAATTAGCAAAGACCGCAACGAATATATGTTCGGCCAGTATGCCAAGCGTTACGTTAAGCAGCACAGCGTTGGCATGCAGTACGTTAAAATTGTAACCTGCATTAATGATGATGATTACCCGGTGCAGAAGGAAAACTGGGATAAATACTTCCCCATGGTGGCCAATGCCAAAGATGCCGAAGAGGCTGGGTTCTTTTGGGCAGTGCTGGAGGCAAAGGTAAGGGAAGGCAGTGCTGTGGTTTTCGGCAGCAATGCTATGACACCAACATACGCAACAGAGGAATACACAAGCGACAAACATGCCACTGAAGCACAGCCGCAACACAGCACTGTGGTACAGCCGGTAAAAGAATGGAGTTTGCTTGATGCTATACAAAACATCAATTTATAACCCATCACTGTGGCCGCAAGGCAACTGTGGTACAAAACTCAAAGGTATGACAGAGTTAGAATTTAAGGCGCTTGAAGACAAAATTGGCACCTCCATAGCCGCCAAGGTTAAGGAAGCTGCTGCGCCGTTACAACAAAAGCTGGACACGCTTGAGCAGAAGCTCAACGAGCCGAACCTTACTGCCGAGGCCAAGGCTGCGGTTGTTAAGGAAATCCAGGATGCCGTTAAGGCCTCCGACGATGCACTGCGGGCAATACTTACCAAGCAGGGTGAAGACATTGCCGAGTTGCGGCAGAAAATTGATTCGGATGATAACACTGCCAAATCCGAAGAAAGCGTTATTAAGGTGCTGGAAAGCCAGGGCAAGGAAATTGCCAGGGTGTTTGGCGCCAAAACCGGGCAGGTTACCATCCAACTGGGTTACAAAGCAGACAAGCATGGCAATTATGTACTGGTGGCAAAAGCCGCTGACGTGCATAACACAACCACAACCGGCGCCAATGCCAGTATTACACAGGATGTATCCGATGCAGCCATTTTGCGTATTGGCTCTGATGCAGATGCCATTGAAACGCAGCAAAGGGACAGGCCATGGATACTGGATTTCGTAAGCGTTGGCACAACCACAGTATCTGCACTTACCTGGTTTGATGAGGTGCCCAAGCAGGGGGACTTCGCAGTTACCAACGAGGGCGCAACAAAGCCGCTGGTTATGTACACCTTTAACCGCACATCAAGCGATTACAAAAAGGCAACCGGCAGGGCCAAATTAACCGAGGAATTCAACAATGACTTCCCGCGCCTGGTAAGCACCATTAAGGACTTGATGAAGGTTGATTGCCGTAACGAAATGAACGACATCATCCTGGCCGACATGGTGGCTGCTGCAAGCACCTATTCAAATGCCGACCTGGTGGGAACCATTGACAATGCCGACAATTATGCTGCCATTGCTGCTGTTGCCGGGCAACTGGGTAACCACTTTTACACACCAAATGTGCTGGTGATGAATAACAACCAGGGCATTGTTACTGCTGCACAGAAGGACACAACTGGCCAGTACATTGACCCGCAAATGTTGTTAAAGGAAATCAATGCAACCGGTTTACAGATTATCAAACACCCAAGCGTTGCCTTTGGTAACTTCTTCTTGGGCGATGGTTCTGTTTACAAGGTGCTGCTTAAGGGTGACCTTATTGTGCGCATCGGTTATAGCAACGATGACTTCGACAAGAACCAGTACAGTATGGTTGTTGAGCAGTTCTTTTACAGCTACATCAGCCAGGCACGTAAGGCTGGGCTGGTATATGCCAGCTTTGAGGCTGTTAAGGCGCTCATCGAAGAGCCATAATGGCATTTGTTTTTATCCGTACAATATACCAATAAACAGCCCGGCCCGTAAGCCAGGCAATTAAATAACAACCAAAAAAGTTTTATCATGGCAGTTCAAAAAAACACCGTAAAGACCCGCAGGGCTGGTGAAGTCAAAGTACAGGGCGGCAAAAAACTTGTTACCGAGGGTGTAAAGCACTTTAAGGATGGCGAGGAAATTGTTGCCTTTGGTAATGACGACTGGTGCGATTTCAAGTACAACGCAGAAGGCAAACATACCAAGCATTTTAAAGAGGGTGGCGAAAAAACCGTTAAGATGCATGTATTGGATGCTGCCGTTGCGGAAAAACTTGGCAAAGGCAAGATTGTGGAAGGCAGCGCCGACAGGTATGCCGAACTCAAAAAGGCCAGGCAAAAGCCCCAGTAAGGCCCAGGTTACGGAAACAACATTTTTAAACCCGCTGCAACAGCAGCACATCAACAAAATACGATGAAGAAGATATTTTTAGCAATTACCATGGTTGCGCTGGCCTTTGTGGTTACACCACAGGAGGGCAAGGCGCAGGTGGCGATGACAAACCCCAACGCTTTGGCGCTGGACACCGCCACACAGGCTGCCGCTGAAGGCCCGGTTTTAGCCGTTAAGAGCAGCAAGAAAATTGTAACCATTGTGCTTAAAACCACGAAAATTTCGGGCACAATTGCCGGTACTGTGCAATGGCAGGGCAGCCTTGATGGCACCAACTATGCCACCATTGACAGCATATCGCTGACAGATGCAAGTACCAATTACACCAAAAAGTTTACGGATAACGGGTACCTGTATTACAAGGCCCTTATTACGCAAACCGGTACCAGCTCGCTGAGTTACGCAGCGAAGCTGTTTGCAACGGCATTACAGTAACCGCAAACTTTTACTAACCATGTCAATAATCAACAGCTCGTACTTCATTGGGGAGCGCAATATACCAAACACCAACGCATCAGATGTGGGCTCGTTGCTTGCCAACATGCTTAACATCTATGAAAAAAAGTGGCTGGTTGCTGCCCTGGGATACGATCTGTTTGTAGCTTTTAAAGCCGCGTTATTAAACGGTGACCCACTGGCCCAGCGTTATTGGGATATCCTTTTTGGCGCAGACTTTACCGGGCTGGATGGGCTGCCCACCAGGTGGGATGGGCTGGTTGCCAAAACCGATGAGAATGCGCTTACAATGGACATCAGCATCGACGGCAACACCATTACACTGGATGTGGCAGATGTGCCCACAAGCGCAGAACCAAAAAGCCCGCTGGCAGATTACGTTTACTTTTACTGGTTGCGTAAGAAAAACAGCCAAACGGCAGATGTTGGCGAAGTACGGAGCGATGACCAGAATGCACAGGTTATAAGCCCCAGGTACAAGTTAACGTATGCCTGGAATGACATGGTAGATAAGACTTGCAAATTGCACGAAATGATGGTGGTTAATTATGCAGTGTACCCGGAATACCAAAGGGTTACCGGTACGGATGACAACCTGGAACTTAGAACCAAGTTAAACCCATATTTTTAATGGCGGAAATGCCCTCTATATCAGATGCCCTTAAGGAAGTAGTACAGGCCACCCAGGTAGCTTTACAAGCTAACCCAGCGGTGGACTTTGGCTTATTACCCGACAAGGTAACACCAGCGCCAAAGGTTGTGTACTTTATGCACGGCAACGAAAAGGAGATTATGACCACATTACAAAGTATGACTGACGCACCGGCCACAAAGAATGCAAAGTACCCACTGGTTGCATTATTTCGCGATATACAGGAGGAGGTAATCCAGCAGCGCAATGGCCTGTCTATTAAATGCAAACCACACCTGGCAATCTTTAACCTTACGGATAAAACGTACAGGGCGGAGGAGCGGAAAGTTAAATCATTCGACAAGGTGCTGCAACCTATATTTGAGGAGTTCATCCGGCAGCTTACAAAAAGCAAAGCCTTTGGCATGCCACTGGTAAAGGATATGTTCATCAAAAAATGGGATTGCTATTTTTACGGTACACAAAAGGCCCAGGCGAATGTATTGAACGATTACGTGGATGCCATAGAGATTGAAACAATTACGCTGCAACTTAAAAACATTTGTTAACAGTTTAAATACGACAAAATGCCTTATTCATTATGTGGTGTGTCGGTGGCAAATACAGGCGAACAAGCCTGTGACGTTGCCAAAGGCGTACTTAAGAAAATCTTCATTTTCAACGGCGAACTCGAGGCCGCTGATTATGTTGACATGGACACCTTCTTTAATAAGCTGGTGACCAACAGCAAACTGTCCAAGAATGCTGCCAATAAGGTTTTCCCAATTAACGAGGCCCAAGACCTGGCCGATTCAAGCGAAGCAAACAAAGAAGGCTCGCTTAACCAGGGCTTTAAGACCACGTTGCTTGAGGGCAAACCCGGTTACAAGGTTAAAATTTTTGCAGGGGCCGACCTTTACAAAAGGCTCCGCACATTCAACAACAAAACCGTGCGTATTATCGAGTATGACGCAAACGGTGTGTTCTGGGGTACCAAATCCGGAACCAAGTTTAAAGGTTACCAGGCCAAACTCTTCTTCTCAGGCAACAAAATTGCCACAGGGCAAAACGTGGAGGAGGGGGTTGTTGAATTTACCCTGTCCATTTTATCAACCAGTGAGTACCTGGACAATGCTTACTGGATGGAAAGCACTGGTAATGTTGAGGACATTGTGCCACTGATTGACGTAAACCTTACGTACATCAGCAATGCATCCAATGTGTTTAAGATTGGTATCAAAATACCCGGCAGCAACCTGATTGGCCCATACAACACCTTTGATGAGGTGGGTGCCGCTGTTGCTGCGCTTTCTGCACAGTTCAGTGCGGGTACTGGTACCAATTACGGCACGGCCCTGGCCATTACCAGCATTGCGGTGGATAATACGCTTAAGTGCTTAACCGTTACCTTCGACAATACGGCCTATACAGCACTGCAAAACGGAACGCTCATCAAACTTTCACCGCCAACACCGGCCCAACTGGATGCTGGCGATGTTACGGAGACAGAGATTCTGCCTGTTATCCTGACCAAGTCTTAACCCAATTTATAACCGGCGCCCAGGCACAAACTTGGGCGCCACATTACACCATACTATGGGTAAAGAAACACCAGCAAAGGAAAGCGTAACCGTTGAGGGCGCCACCTTTGTGATTAAAAGCTGGGAGGGCAAAACCCTGGAAGATTTCGTAAAACACGAAAAGGCAACCGGCTTAAGCGAAGAGCAATTGAAAGAAGCCTGGGGGCTTATGTTCCCGGCAAAAAAGAAATAAGCAGCGGTTAGTAAATAATCCATTGCTTTGATGGTTGCCGGTGTAGCAGTTAGCACCGGCGCCATTTTTTACGTTAACGCATTTTATTATGACAATCGTTGGCTTTTATAACAGGGTTTTGGAGATGGATGAGGACAAGATTATCAACCAGTCGCTGATTGATACCAAGCCACAATTGATTGCCATAAACAAGGAACGCATGCTGGATGGCATACGGGCCGATGGCAGCGAAATGCCATTTTACTCATATGTAAGCCAAACTGTTTACGGTTACCCAAACAGCAGGATAATGTTGCGGGCAACCGGCGCTTTTCAGGATGGCATTTTTGTTGAAATAAGCCAAGGCAACATTATTACTGACAGCCGGGATTCAAAGAGCGCAATGCTTAAGGCCAGGTATGGCGGGGCCATATTTGGTACTGGGGGTGATTACCGGCAGGAATATATTGACAAGGCATTACGGCCAACGCGGGATATGTACGTAAGGAGGGCGCTTGGTTTTGCCAGTTAAAGGTGTGTTATGAATAACCATTGCCCTTACTGTGAACAAAAGGCCGATTACAGGCGGGAAAAATTGCTTGCAATACGGCAGGAAGCCAAACAAAAAGCTGAAAATGGCCAAGAAACATACGAAATCTGGAAAGAAGGACCCCTCTATAAATGTGGGCCAATCGGCAGCGCAGCAGCAGCAGGGGGAACAGTTCTTGAGTATGCATCGAAGCATACAAACACTGCCGCTTAACAGATTCATCGAATGTTATGTAGATGGCAACCTCCATGCCCTGGTTATAAGCGGGGTTGCGGTTATGCCTGTGCTGCAACAGGTGTGGGAGGATATATTGCAGGAGTACACCGAGCGGGTGGCACACCACGAATACAAGCTGTACCTTAGCTTGTTGCGCGAAATAACAGATTTGCGCATTACCCATAAGCAAATACAACTGCTGGCGCACGCTGGCGATGAGGCAAACGAAATACCCAAGGGGGCATTGCGCCAGGTGTACGATAAATACCTGGCCGGTGAACTTAATGGGCTGTTAAAAACAACCTTCCGGCTTAACTGGGCAGACCAAAAGACATACAACCAAGAGCTTGACAAGGCTGTGCGGCGCAGCGGCAGCATTAAAATAAAGGCTGACTTAAAGGCTATGCAGTTTGAGGCCATACGTAAACGGCATGAGAAAAGATTGAACGAGCAGCCAACCAAGGCCCAGGACAGGGCTTATTTTACCAACATACTTATAAGCCTATCCGACCACGCAAAGTTCCAAATTGCGGACACCATAACCGTGTACGAATATTGTGAACGGATAAAGCGGCTTAACGAATATTGCGAACAATTTAAAACGCTGAAGCGATGAGTGATGAACCAGTTGGCGGTTACGTCGACCGCGGTGCCTTTAAGGAAGACACGCAGTTTATTAAGGCAGAATTGGAGCCAATTATTTTGCTGTTCAACCAGCTCAAGGACACCAAAATAAACATACAAACCGGCAATTCGCTTAAGGAAATCTCTGCCTTTGCCAAGCAGGGGGAGCAAGCCATCAGCGGGCTTACAAACGCACTTACTGGCCTGGCCAAAACAACCAAAGAAAGCACCAAGGCGGAACTGGATAATTTAAAGGTAAAGCAGCAAGCCATTAAAGTAGACCAGGAGGTGGTGAAACAAATAACACTGGAGGATAAGGCGGAGCAGGAGAATATCAAGACCAAAATTGTGCTGCAAAAGTACCAGGACCAGCTTTTGCAATCCAAACAAAAGCTGGACGCTGCATCAGAAAAGGCAGAAAAGAATGCAGCCAAAGAGGCCAATGCTTACGAGCAGCTTAAGATAAAATACAACGAGGCTGCCAATGAAAGCAAGCGCCTGGGTGCGGAACTGTTGCTGGAGGGTGCCAACATTGAAAAGCTGACACCACTTTACGTACAGGCAACAAAATCTGCACAGGGGTATTACAACCAGCTTTTTGCGCTGGAGCAAAAGGTTGGGCAATCACAGCGCCAGGTGGGTAATTACAAGACGGCCCAGTTTGCACTTAACCAGGTATTAAGGGAGGCGCCCAGCTTTGTGTACAGCTTACAAACCGGGTTCCTGGCCATAAGTAACAACATACCCATTGTTGTTGATGAGATTAACAAACTTAAGGCTGCAAACCAGCAACTGGTTGCTGCCGGTGAAAAGCCAGTGAGCATACTTAAAACATTTGGTTCTGCCCTCTTCAGCTTTAATACCGTTGTGCTGCTGGCGGTAACGGCCCTTACATTTTTTGGTGGTGCAATTGCTGACTGGATTGGAGACTTATTTGATGGCAGCCGGGCGGCAGAAAAGGCAGCGGAGGCGGCGGATAAGTTGGTAAAGGCACAACTGGAACTTATACGCACGCAACAGGCGCTTAATGAGCTGTACCGCGACCCAATACTTGAATCAGATAGGCTTAAGCGTGATTTGGATTATACCAATGCGCTTAACAAAAGCAAGCGCGACCAGCTTGACTTGGAGCGCAAAATAAACTATGAAAATGCCCTGGCAGCAAACAAAAAGTTTTTTGAAACTGGTGGTTTTACATCGCTGGATAAGTTTAAAAAAGACCTGCTTGGTGCAGATATAGATTACACCGAACTTGTGCGGCGCCAAAGCCTGGGGGAAAGTGTGAATGAAAAGGATATAGAGCGTGCAAAAAACAGGCTTGAATTGCTTAAGGAACAAACCAAGCAGCAGCAGGAAATTGTGTTTAACAACTTTGCCACCATACGGGCACTGAAAGAAACAGACCTTAAAATACAGGCTTATGTGGAGGAGCAGAGTCGCAGGTTGGTACTGGAAAGCACCAGGATAAAAGAGGAGGCCATTATTGATGCCAACAGCCGCGTACTTGCCAATGATAAAAGCACACTGGAGCAACGCATTGCCGCAATACAAAGCAGCGCGGATGCACAAAAGCGTATTGCCAAGGCTGTTGCCAACGATATTTTATCCGACCCAGCCAACAAGAATGCCGATGGTACACTTACAACAGAGGCCCTGGTGGCCATAAAAGAAAGGGAGGCTGCCATTGTTAAAATAACCAAGGAAAGCCAGGTGGCCATTAACCGGGTAAGGGAGGACTTCCGGATACGCGACCTTAATGCCAGCATTGAAGCTGATAAAAAGTACCTGGATGCACACGACCGGTTCCTTAAGGCCCTGTACGAAAACGAGGCCCTTAATGAAGAACAACGGATGGCTGCGCTTAAAGAAAGCCAGGCAACCAGGCGGCAGTTGCTGGATAATGAATTGCGCAAAAGGTTAAGCACTGCCGGTATAAGCGATGCAGATATTGAGCGCATAAAAAAGGAGGGGTATATTGAAATTGAAAATAAGAAAATAACCAACCAGGAACTGTTTACGCTGGTGGTTGATTATTACCACAACGTGGAGGATTTAAGCCGGGTAAGCCATAATGAATTGCTTAAAATATCCAAGGATTATTACCAAAAAGACCAGGAGCTGCGCGACAAGCAATTAAAGCAAATACAGCGGGATTTTGACTTGCAGTTTGAAGACCGCACGGATACGTACAACACCCAAATTGTACAGCTTAATAATTTTTATGCCAAGGGTAAACTTTCCCTGTTGCAGTACAACACTGAGCGCAACAAGATTGAGAACAATTATGCTGAAGCTGCGCTTAAGCTGGAACTGGCAAAGCAAGAAAGGCTTATTGCATTGCTGCAACGGGAGAAGGATGTAAAGGTTCAAATACAAAAGGACATCAAGGCAGAGCAAGATAAACTTGCCACTGCGCAAACGGATAAGGATAAGGAAGCCAGCGCCAACAGGTTGGCTGTGCTTAAAAAAGAGCTGGAAACAATCACAGAAACGATTGACAAAGAAACGGAGCTTTACAAGGCCCTTAGTGCCCTTATTAAGCAGCTATCAGAACAACGCAAAAAAACGGCTGAGGAAGATAAGGAGGACATTATTGCAGGGTTTGAAGAGGCCCGGCAGCGTGGTGAAAAGTTCTTCAGCCTTATCGACGGTGTGCTTAACGCAATTGCCACCCGCAAGAAAAACGATATACAGAAAGAGCGGGATGAATTGGATGAACAAACCAAGCGGGAAACAGATGCGGTTAATGCCAGTGTGGGCACAGCAGAAGAAAAGGCGGCCAAAATTGCAATAATAAACCAACAGGCTGCAAACAAAAAGGCGGAGTTGCAGCGCCGGGAAAGGGAGGCAGAGATACAACAGGCAAGGTTTGATAAGATAAAGGCGCTGTTTGATATTACAATCAATACAGCCATTGCCGTAACCAAGGCGCTTACACCAATAGGCAAAGCCCTGGCCATTGCTTTGGGGGCAGCCCAGGCAGCCATTGTACTGGCCACACCGATACCGCGGTTTAAGGGCGGTAAAGGCGCTGGGGACAATTACGAGGGCCTTGCAATTATTAACGATGGAGGTGTTAATGAGCCGGTGGTGCGCAAAGATGGTACAATTGAACTGCATAAGGGGCGGCCCAAAGATACGCTTACATGGGTGGGCAGCGATGATGTGGTGTACAGTTCGATGGATGAAATGCTGCGCCACCTTACACAGCCAAGCGTTGGCATGCCATCGGCTTTAACTGGGGAACAAGGCCCAGGTATGCAGGTACTTGCGGGGGAAATGGCCAGGCAAACAAGGGTGCTCAATAAAATTGCCAATAAGAAGGAACTCGATTTAAACACAACCGAGGCCGGGCTTTTGGCAATACACAAATACGCATCCAGGAAAATAAAGTACCTGGAGCAGAATACTAATTTTTAAGCATGCAAGGGCCAGCTTATATTTTTGGGATACAGGATAAGGACTTCAGGTTTTGGAAACTTGATGCACTTGGTAATGTGGTGTGCGATGCGCAGCCATATTTTTTGGTATTATCGCCAGCCGGTTGGGAAAGCATAGCGGTGGACAACCAGCGCAACCGCAAATACTGGGGGCTTGACCGCACGGTTATTACAGGGCTTGGGTTTGCCAGGGATGCGGCCAAAATACTTAAGCACATCTGGACCAAAAAAGGCATAAATGAAGAAACTTACCTGGTAATTGCTGGGCAGCGGCTGGTTTATGAACCCTTCCCCAAAGGTGTGCTTGCATACACAGCAGGGCAAAGCCCGTTTACGGCAAATGCAGCCACAACCGGTACAATTACCGGCACACCAGGAGATACGGTAAGGGTTAAAATGACGTTGGTAAGCCCAGACCCACCGGATGATTATGTTGATGGTAACTTTGATGCCTTTAATTTTCTGTACACCGGCTTTACAAATACGCTGGAACTTATGCCGGAGATAATATACGACTTGGTGGTACCGCCTGGCGGTGTTATAAATTTCAACTTAACCTTCCACCAAGGCCCAGGCAGCCCAAGTGTTGCCGGTATGAATCTGGTAAATGTAAATGGCACAGATGCCGGGTACTTTTTTTGGTATAAGCAGGTAAGCCGCACACAGATTGATTGGAACACATACAACCACACCGGCTCAAAGGTTACCTGTGCAACGCTGGAGGATGGGTTTATTAAGTACCTGAAATCCAGAGAATCTGTTGTGCAGGAAATACCCGCGCTGCCAACGGACCCCAATGTAAAAATGGATGGGATTGTGTTCCACAATATCGTCGAAAACTTTGTGAACAATGGCGGCAATGGTGACCCCAATTTTGACTTTGGCAACCACCTGGTGGATTTGCAGATAACCAAAGAGGATGCGCCATACGTGCCCAGCAAAAAATCCGTTTCCAGGCTTAAAGTTGGCAACACCAATTCCATTATACGGGCCACACAGGCATGGTTTGTGAAGGCAACAACGGCCAGCCTGATAGAGGTTGAGTGGGATTTCTGGATAAACACCACATATTACGCGCCGCCAGGCATAAACCCTGCCGGTATTTACCTTGTTGTAATACGTAAGATTGATGCCAATGGTGTTGGGAGTAATGCCCACATACTTATACAGCTTTCCGCATCCCAGGTATCTATTGGCGGGGGGCATGATTACCACTTGGTGGGCACAGCCAATATAAACGTGGTGCCTGGGGATGAGCTGTACCTGTACACATTATTTACGGTGCAGGGCGCAACGGGCGATGCACAATTACGCACCACATACCTGGACACGATAACCCCATCCAAATTCAATTACAAATACAAATATCGCGAAGCCACAACGTACATTAAGGCCAAGCGCCCAGCAGATTTATTTGCCGAGCATGTGGCGAGGATAAGCGATGGTAAGTACCAGGCGGACACCAGCGGGCTGCTTACAGATGAGATGGACAAGGTTTTTAGCAGCGGCAATATGGTGAGGGCCATAGATGGTTCCGTTATAAAGCAGAGCATCAATGATTTTATTAAGTTCTGGGATACGTTTAAGGATGTGGGGCTGCAAATTACACCGGCTGGCAAGGTGCAGCTTAAGCGTAAGGTGGACATGGTTGATTACAACGATATTTTTGACTTGGGCCAGGTAAGTAACCTGACGGTAACAACTGCCACTGACTTCCCCTTCAACCGGCTTAAAATTGGTTACCCAGATAAGCAGCAAGAGGGCCTTAATGGCAAGGAGGCATTCTGTAACCAATGGGAGTGGCTTGTGGATGGCCTTTTGTTGGTAGAAAAGGAACTGGATAAAACGTGCAACACAATTGCCGACTGTTATTCTGCCGACATAACCAGGCTTGACTTTGGTAACCGGGATACAACCGACAGCCGCCAAGATAACGACAATTATGTGCTGCATATTGAGGATGTGGAAATACCGGCAGCGGGGCTGGTACCGGCACATTACAAGCTGGACAGGGTGCTGAATGTGGGGGCAACAGGTTTGCTGGAGCCGGAAACAATATTTAACCTGGGGTTAAGTGTAAAGCGCTGCTTGCTTAATAACGGTGGTGATTTACATAGCCGCCTTGACCTTATGGAGGGCAGGAAGATATTATTTAAAACAGCCAGCAAGAATGACAAGGTTGTTGCTGGCGGTATTACGGAAAAGGAAGATGTACTTATAAGCACGCTGCTGCCACAGTATTACCGGCCAATTTTCTTGGAATTTGATACCGCGGGCACCTTCCAACTGCTTGAATTACTGGATGCAAACCCATCCAAGCTGTTTAAATTCAGCATTGATGGTTCGGATTATGTAGTTTTACCAGACAAATTATCAATTACACCAGCGTTGGGCAAGAAAAAGCGGTTTAAGATGCTGTGTGGGGCAGGGACAGATTTAACACCACTCATCGACTTTTATGGCGGTGGGTAAAAAATAAAAGGCCATGGCCGATAACAGATTATACATACCGCTGATAAACCCGGTTAAGTTTTACGACCCGGCACTGGTGCCATTGCCCCAGTATTTTACCAAGCACTTTGATGATTACGATTTTGGCGAGCGGCTTTACGACTGGCAACAGATGGAAGAGTATGTACGGGTGTGGCAAACCAGCGACATAATAAAAATGCAGTTTGAAAGCACCTTTGCGCCGCTTGTTGTTGAATCCATTGACAGGGATGGTAATACCATTGATGCATTGCCAGCGCTTATTGGGTTACTAAACAAGAAGCTGCCAGGCACGTACAGTTACGAGGTACAAATGTCGCTTGCCGGTTACGGTACCCAGTGCTTTAAGCTGCGCCTTACCGCTGGCAGCGCTGGGCCAACCCAGAAAATATACGAGACCCCATGGATGTATGTGTACGATGGACAAATACCAAACACCATTTACCTGGAGTATAAGAATGAAACATACCACGAGGATGTTATTTTTGAAACAGGCATCGAGTTTGGGTTCAGGGTGCATGGCCATATTGGTGCGCTGGAGCCAACCAGGGTGGATGAATTTATCCGTGACCAGCAATGGAACCCAGAACTGTTAAACAGCCACACAGGGCGCCAGTGGCCGGTGTACCATGGCGATGAGTTTGGGCTGCCGGATGATATAATTGACCTGCTTAACAGGATATGGAGTTGCAGCAGTGTAACAATAGATGGTAAATCGTTTGGCATTGCCGAGGGTGGCAAATTTGAATTCCTGGAAATAGACACAGCATACCCAAAGCGGGGCCTTAAGTTAATGGTGGAGGAGGGTATAAACCGCAGGAGTGTTGTGCTTGGTGTTGATGTTGACCCGAATAAGCGGCTGATGATGACTGTAATTGTGGAGGCCAAGGTGTTTGGTGACTTGGGTAACCAGGGCAGCGCAAACACAATACCTGTGTATAATATTGAGTAATAATAAAATGCAACCCAAATGTCTGTAAATTTAAAGGTAACCCTCGGTGTTGTAAATTATACCGATTACATCCGCGTTACCGCATCCAAAATATCAAGCCCTGGTGTATTGGCTTACGAACAATGGTTCCCGGCACCACTGCCAGCCAATTACAGCTTTATAATACCAAACCTTGACCCAGAGAATTATTATGTAAGGGCCTATGATGCGCCAACAAACGTATCGGCTGGCACCCTGGTTGTGGAATTGCTTGTAAATGCCTTGACGAATGAATTCATCTGGGAGCGCCGTTTTTACACCTGTGGTGGCCCAGGCACATACGACCCGGCACCGCTGGCAAACAAGATTACAGACCCTTACCTTATTGGCAAAAATGTTACCGGCATGTTCCGCGAGGCTTTCCGGTACCTTATACCTTCGATTGAGTTTGGTTTTGATGATACCATTGGTGAGGTGGAAGTGCTTATTGGCGGGGTTGTTTTTAACCAAGATGAGGTTATTGCCATAGAGATAAAATATGCTGCCGGTACCATAGCTGCCAGCAGTAATGGCTTTTACAATGGCATATTGAATGTACCAGAAGCGGTAAAAACGCTGTTATCCAGCGACAGAAATAAAAAGGTTCGGTGTGTTGGCACAGCAACAACCCAGGTAATTACACTGCCGTTACTTGCTGCGCTTACAGAAGAGGATGGGTATTACTTTGATAATGGGGTTGGTGGCAAGGCCATACAGGTAAAAATATTGTTGCAGGGGGGGGACAGGATAAAATACAGCGGCTTTATGAGCTTTGATAACGATATGAGCGCAGTGGATGAGTTTGCTGAATTTTGGGTAAGCCGCGGCGAACATTTGCTGGTGCGCAAACTTGATGCAGCACATTACGAGGTCGTTCTGGATTACAAGGGTGTGCTTGTGGGTAACCGGCAAAGTGGCCGTTTCTTGGGACAACCAGGCTGGGTGCCGGAGGATGGGCGGCAACTGCTGGCAGATGAATACCCGCGGCTGTGGTGGTGGATTAATACTTTGTTACCGGCAACGCATTACATAAAGGATGATGCCATAATTGCAAGCGGTGTACACCCGGCAAATAAAAGGGGCCTGTTTGTAATTAATGCAACCGGCACCAACAAGATTATGATGCCGAATACGCAAGACTTAAGCGAAATGGGGCTTAAGGACTTTGATGCTTATGGTGCGGATGCCGACAGGGGTTATGATTACCCAGGCGGTGAAATGGCTGGCGCGGTTAAAGAGCACAGGCATATGGATGTTGTGCCAATATCTGCAACAAATAACCCAGGCTTGGCCGCAAACCAGAGTATAATGGGGCAAAATGAAACTGGCGGCATTGGTGACTTTAAATATACCCTGGCTGGGCACAATAATGAACCAACTGTTGGACGCACCGGGTTACCAGTTGATAAGGATACGTTGGCTGTGAACAGCAAAACCAGGAACATTGTGGACAATTTCGGAGTTATTTATCATACGCACATATAGGATAATTGGCTATAATTTTTAAATTTTGTATATGAAACTCACACTTATCGGCCTGATATTGGCCACTTCCTGCATATTTTCTTACGGCCAATCCAATTACGACAGCCTACAATCGCCACCGCCGAAGGTATCTGCGTATGGGCAGCACATTGGCAATCTTAGGGTAAAGAGTTCCTTCTGGATGCCCAATAGCCTTACCACCCAGTACAAGGTGGCTGACAGTAATACTCTTGTGTTTAATGGTGGAAGATTGTATTATTGGAATGGCACATCACTTGTTCAGGCAATCGGCGGTGGAGGCGGCAGTGTAAGTTTGTTTTCTGCATCGGCATTAAACCCTCTATTTGATGTAAATGTAACAAACCCATCAACTACCCCTTCTTTAAGTTTTTCATTGAAGAATGTCAATAATTTTGAAATATATGGAAGAAAAAATGGCGGAGTAGGGCCACCCTCATTCTTAACAGCTGATAGTTCTATAATTTTCGATCTTCATAGCGAAGCATATTACAATACAAAATATGCACCTTATGGAACCGTCGGTGGTTCTACAAACACATCTGTTGGCTCTGGATATAAGGTTGCAATAAATGGAACCAACAATATAAAATCGTTAACCGCCGGTTGGGGTACTGTCCTCGATAGCGCAACAAGTAATGAGATAAAAATTAAAGTGGATAGTACCCAAATAAAAACGCTAAATGGATTTGGGAATAACTTTGCAAACACTAACCTAACTGCTACGGGCGATAGAGATCACGATTTTGAAGGACACGATTTAAGAATAAACGATGCCGGTGAAATAGGGCTTGCTGGTAATATTGTTACAGCTTCAGCTAACGGTGGTTCTAGCCACTGGCACCTCAGAAGTGACAGTATGGCTTTAAATAAACGTATCTCCTATGAAAGCGATATTCATTCGTCCTTTACCCAGCATAGCCTGGTTGACAAAGATTATACCGACAGCGTTTCAAACATCACTATGGGGGCTGTTGATGGGAAGCCAAAATCTTATTCAGGTGCCACAATAGACGCCAAAAAGCTATACTTACAAAAAGGAACTCACGAGTTTGAAGGTGTAATGTCAACTGATGATAAAAAACGGGTTGACAGACAAGGAATTGAGATATCAAAATATTCTTTTGTAACTGACGGTACAGATTATTATGATAACAATTCCAGTACTGCTGTAATTAAGGATACAGCGTACATGGTCATAAAACGAGCCTATTTTCATCCAGACCCTGGATGGTTGCCTATTTATAAATCCGTAGACGGATGCAGAACCTGGGATAGTGTTAATGTGCTTGGACTTGGTAACAATGCTTTCATTACTGCCATTAATGATACAATATTCTTCTCGTATGAATATGCTTTTGTGTCTCCTTACCAGTACTTCGGGTACATACTGAACGGTGGTCAAACTGTGGTATTGACTGACTCAATAGACGTGGTAGGTATGGGTTCAGTGCCATACGGGAAGATAATTAAACTGCCTTCAGGTAAACTTATTCAATCCTACTATGGATATGGTACAAGCTGGAAAATAGGGTTAATGGAAAGCACAGATCATATTCACTGGTCAGAAGGGACAACAATAGCATCTGGAACAAATGGGCCTGTTGAATTAAATGAGACAACAGTAGAGTGGATTAACCCAACTGCAACTTCAGACGCTACTTGTAAATTAATCGCAATCGCAAGGAATGAAGGGGTTACCGGGCAGCATATCCAGTATAATTCATCAAATGGAGGTAGCTCCTGGACACGTATAGGTGATGTTTTACAGATAGGCCCGGGTGCAGACTCTGTGTATGGATACCCGGCTGAAATATTACTCTTTGGAGGCAAATTGTACCTGATAGCATTCATACGGTCAAACATTCCTGGAGGCAGTACAGCCCCGGATTATCACCTGGCCGTATGTACAGGGAAACCCGATGAAGTTTTTGCAGATAGTTCAAAGTGGAGTCAACCTAACAGAATTTATAATTCTGAATCAAATATTAGCGGAAAGGGTCTTTCGATAGACAACGGATACCCTGCAACATTTCTCATTAATGGTAATGTCTTGATGGCGCCTTATGATATATCCCCGGTATCATCTTATGTTGGCGATACAAGAACGAGGGTTTTTACAATGCCTCTGTTTCAAAACTCCTATTGTGAAACTTATAACACCTCTAATCAATCAATCTCAGCTTCTACCGAAACACTGGTTGCAACGCCATTAACGTGGCTTGATACTGATTATATGTTTGACTCAGGAACTGGTTTATTTACAGTTAAAAAGGACGGCTGGTATAATATCAATGCGGCCTTGTGTTACCAGGCTACATTAAGCGGAACCTACATGGAGGCATATATTAAGGTTCTTAATCCAGGCTACTCGACAGCCGACAGGATTATCCAGTCAAAGACAATACAACCGACAGACAACCTTCAGTTTTGCCGGATGGAATTGGATATTAGTTATTATTTAAGGGCCGGAGAGCAGGTAGGTTTTTATACAATCTGTGATGGAACTGGCAATGCTCTAAGGAACCAGAATGAATTTAAAAATAGGGCATCAATTAAAATCTCTAAATACAGATAAGATGAAAAAACTTTTTTTATTACTCTTTTCTTTTGTTCCGTTATTGCTTAAGGCTCAGATAACTGGAATATCTGGATATGAGCAAAAGATCATTCACGCCAGGACAGTAGTAAGTGCAGACAGCTTGATGATGAAATTAACCGCTGCCAACGGGGGCTATCTTTCTATAATGCACAAATATTACCTGTACGGAGATGGCACTGTTGGGAACTTTAATTATGGCTCTGGGTCTTTGGTAAATCTTACTTCCGGGGTCGGGGATTTCGCTGTTGGTAAAGATGCAGGAAGAGTAATTGCTGATGGAAGTTATAATACCTTGGCAGGGTATCAGGTATTTTACAATGCAAATGGAAACGAGAACGCTGTCATTGGTGGTTACAGACCGGCATTTAATCAAACAGCCGGAAATAATAATGCAATGTTTTCAACTACCGCTGGTGCAGACTTTGCAAACCTGTCAGGAAGTAACCAGGGTAATCTTTGGAATGCTATATGGGGAACAGGGGTTAATGACGGAACAGGTTCCACTGTCTCTACTGGTAAGATCGGGATCTTCAATAAAGCCCCTGTCAGAAATTTTGATGTAGTCGGAACAGTAAGGTTCACCGGGATGGGATCTGCAAGTTCAGACACTACAACATACAAACCTTTTGGTATTAATTCCAGCGGCGATGCTATATCAATGACTGCATGGCCTGTCGGTTCGGGAGGTTCGCCAACCTTAACTCAATACCATATCGGTGTCGGCGATGCCAGTAATCTTCTGAGCGGAAGCAGCAACCTGGTGTCTGATGCAACATACAGGCTGAAGGCTATCGGGAAAACATACCTGAATGGAACTGTTGATATTGGTACTTCAGGCTTTGGAGACGCTAATGTTGCCTTGTCTGTACAGTCAGGGGTTGACTGGCTTTTCAATATGTATAACAGTGGAGCATCAAACAAAAGAATGCTGCTGAGAAGTACCGGCGAACTTGGATTAGGAGACTTTACCCCAGGAACAGCTACAACTTTTGAGATAAGGAATATTGCATCTAATAAAGTAGGATTGGCGTTAAAAGGGGCTACGTCTCAATCCCAGGATATACTTGAAGTAATGGATGTGTCAAGCAACCCTTACCTGATTGTTGACCCGTCAGGCAATACCGGGTTTGGGACATTCACTCCTAACTCGACAGTTCAAAACACAGGCTCATTGTCTCTCGCCTATATCTCAAAGGATGACAACTACACAGCCACAATAAACGACTGTGTGATTGAACTTGCTGTTACAGGCAAGACAATTACATTGCCGACTGCAGTAGGGATTAAAGGAAGAATTTATACGATAAAATTTACTACAACCGGTTCAGGTACTGTTGCTACCACAAGTAGCCAAACCATTGATGGATCTACTACTTATACCCTTTCTTCACAGTATAAGTTTGTAACTGTTCAAAGTACCAATGCCAACTGGATAGTTATAGCAAACAATTAAACTAAAAAAAGAATCTATGAAAAAATTACTCATTCTGTTTTTCATCTTCCCTGTTTTCTGTAAGGCCCAACTATGCAGTTTCATAGTAAGGGGAGATACTTTGATACACATTAACCCATCAACCGGAGCTGAAGAACGTGTTATAGTTGGTTCAAACAATCTCAAAGAACTTACCAACGCTGGTACTGCAAGGACGAATTTAGGTGCCACTACAATAGGGGCCAATGTGTTTACAGCTGCTAATCCCGGAGCGGTAAGATATTTTAAAGCGAACGCTGACAATACATTCTCGTTCAGGACAGCTGCTGAAATGCTTTCTGATATTATAGCTGTCCAATCTGTTGCAACAGCTGCAGGTACAACCACACTTACCAGTTCATCGGTTTACCAAACCGTGTTTACAGGTTCCACAACTCAGGATTTTACAAACAGCGCAAAACTGTGGGGTACGCTTGGTGCTCAAAATGATTTACCTTCGAGCCAGGCAATGAGTGGGATAACAGGTAGTACAGCTTCTTATTGGGGAATAATTTATTAATAAAAAACCATTATATATGAAAAAGATCATCACAATTCTGTTACTGTTTATAGCAATGTTTTCACATGCGCAACAGTATTATATTTCACCTACCGGTAATGATGCTACTGGAAATGGTAGTCAGGCATCGCCATGGAAAACACTTTCAAAAGCAACCTCAACTGTTTCATCTGGTGTTATTCGTATACTTGCTGGAACCTATGTGGAAACGGTGCAATTAAACTTAAAGGCAGGGGTAAGTATAGAGGGTGATGGTTTGGCAAACACTGTTATTAAAATAAAGAGAACCGCAAACTCAATATATAATGCAACTGTCGCTATCGATATGCAGTCACCAGATAATACTAATGGCAACCAAAGCATTTCAAAAATTACTATTGATGGAGAACAAGGAACTACCGCAAGCCCAACCGGTACATGGATCGGTATATCTATCCAGGGTAGAAGTAATGTCGTTATCAGAGATTGTGCGATAAAGAACTTTTACTTCTATGGTATCATATTCCAAGGCAATAGTCTTGATGGTGCAACTGCTAAAAACTGGACTTCCGGCCCTTACGCTACCGGGAACAGGTTTTATAATAATACTGTTACCAACTGCTCAGCTGTTCTTGCTGAGATACAAGGTGGTTCTGGTTGCCTGGGAATTGGTTGGCAGGATGGTATGGAAATATACAGTAATTCAATCATCAATAATTTTAGACCATCTGGTACAAATGGCTGGCCCATTAAGTTTTGGAGTAATGGGTATTTGAAAGGGGTTAAGATACACGACAATACACTCACAAGATCACCTTATACAAGTGGATCAGCCTGGGGTGGTACTGGTGAATGGGATTTTGCCATAGAGTTTTTTAATGTTCAAGGGATGGAGATCTATAATAATGTCATACAGGGTTCAGTGGATATAAACTATGTATATAAAGGATCTTACCCTTACGGCCTTTGGGCACATCACAATACTCTTAACAACCCTAATCAGAATTATAACTTGTGGGAGTCCGGATTTATTTTCGAATTCAAGTCTGAACACATACTTGTTGAGAACAATGTCATAAACAACAAAGCCGTTGGTATATCATATAACACAAGAGGTATAACAAACAATGGTGGTGAGAATACTTATGCTTGTGATTATGGCGGGGCAACTGGCGGTTGTTCCGGTATCATTAATAACGTGATCAGGAATAATGTGTTTTCTAACCTTTACCCAGGTAACGGGGCAACAGGTGGTATTATCACACAAAGTGAAGCTACTAACGATGTGCAGATCGATGGGCTGCATATCTACAACAATGTTTTCTCTGCAAAAGCAAGTGGAGGCACATATAATGGTATTGATTTAGGTGGAATGGGGGCCGGAGCCAACGTAAAGAATGTATATGTCAGGAATAACATTTTTCAAAACTTCACAAGTAATCCGATTGTTAAGCAGTCGGGTGGTGCGCAGAGTAATATACAAATCAGCAACAATGATTTTTATAACAATACCCCCAATACGGTAAGTTGGGCTGGTACTACTCAAACCAGCAACCAGACAGTTAACCCTCTTTTCGTATCAAGTACTGATTTCCATCTTCAAGCTACCTCTACTTTAGTTGATGGGGGGTTTACTCCTCTGTTACTTCCAGCTTATGTACAATCTGTACCTTTTAATGGTAATGCCCCGGATTTAGGGTATGCTGAAGTTGGCAATGCCCCCCCTCCCGCTCTATGTACATCTTATACATACTCTGCCTGGGGGCAGTGTATAAATGGGATAAAGACAAGAACTATTTTAAGCTCTTCTCCAGCCGGATGTGTTGGTGGTATAGCACCAGTACTTACAGACACTTGTACATCACCTCCTGTAACTTGTATTTATACTTATTCAGCATGGGGGCAGTGTATAAATGGAACTCAAATAAGGACAGTTGTATCATCTTCCCCTTCCGGATGCATAGGTAGTCCAATATTATCACAAACCTGCTTTGTTCCGACACCAGGGGATACTATTTTATGTACGGCGCTGATCAGGTTCCCATCAACAGGAAGTAATACAGTAGTACGTGGTATAACATATATCGTAAAGCGTACAGATGGCAAATGGTACACAAGTGGTAGCGTTGAAGTTGAACCAATTTTGTACCGGCAAAACGGGAAGTGGTATCTGTTTGATAAATAAAAATAAATCAAAAATGAAGGAAACGACTCAGCAACTTTTATCAGAATCAGCAAAATACGGTCTTGCAATACTTGTACTTGTTGCAACGATTATTGGATTATCATTTGCTGTATCTGTTCTTTGGAAGCATCAAAATAAAAGAGAAAAAGAGAACGCTGATGTTATAAAAGAGAACACTATAGCTTTTAAGGACCTTCAAGCAACACTTCGTGAAACAACTAATTTAATAATTCTTAAACTAAAGTAAAATGGACTACATTTTCATCACAGCGTTATTTGTCTTATGTGCCATGTTGCATATAGGTAGAACAATTTCTAAATTAAAGAAAGATTTTCCAATGTTTAACTTCAGACAGGTAATTGGGACTTTCTTTTCTCAGAACTGGGATACCCTGATCGGTTCTGCAACAGTCCTTGGAATTTATGAACTGGTAATATTCATATTACTATATAATGGGATTGTTTTTCCTTACTGGTTCGATATGTTTGGTATGTATGCACTGGCCGGAGTTTTAGGATACCAGGGGCAGAGGCTATTTTATAAATGGCTTGATACAGCTGTTGATGCGCTGGAAAAGAAAGCTGACCAGTTAAAAGACAAAGTTGACAATATAAAATAATGGGGCGAATAGTTCACATGATACCGCAGGATCCAGAATACCGGAACCATAATTGGGAAATAATATCTTTTGCCCTTGTACTTTTAATTATATTTTTTAATTGTTGTTAAAACATAGGTATGAAAAAGAAAATAAATATCCGAGAGATTGTTCCTTGGGTTGCTTTAATTCTGGCATTAGCATGGCTGGTACGCACATGCAATGAAAAGCAAAAACCTGTCTATATGCGTGGAAAGGACATTGAAAAGATAGTTCAGGTACATGATAAAATCAATGAGAGGCTTTATGACAGTTTCAAAACTGTGATCGCCGGATCTCAGGATAGCGCCAGAAGGTGGAAGTTGAAATTTGAAGACCTTATGACTGATTACCTGAATGATAAAAATGATTTTCAAGCCCAACTATCAACCCCGGTACCGGATACCTGCAAACCATACCAAAAGGCTTTAACTGATAGATACAATCAGCTCGCCAAAAGATCTGAAGAAAAGGATCAATCGGCACGAGGAGCTATTCAGGCATTAGAGAAAGTTGGTAAGGATAAGGACGCCTTTTTAAAAGCAAAGGACAGTATGTGGGCCAGTTTGCGAAGAGTTACAGACACTTGTATATCTGCCCTCAAAACGGCTGAAAAACAGGGGCCACGGCGCTCTATATGGGCCGGTTCCGAGATTATAGGGAATGAAAATAATTTCTTCTATGGCATTGGGGTAAATCTTGCATATCAAACGAAAAAAGGAACCCAGTTTGAACTCGGGGTTCTTCAGATAAAATCAACAACACAATACAGCCTGGGTGTAAAGATTCGGCTGGCAAAATTTTAAAACATGAAAAAACTAATCTATTTACTACCGCTTTTTGTTACCGGCTGTAGCCCTGCCTTTGGTAATAAGGATGCCGTGGTGGATTATGTGGGCCTAACGGTTGGCATGCAGTTTAAGCGGGGTAAAATTGCCCAACTGGGTGTTGGGTATAACAATAAAACAGTGGCCTTTAAGATGGGTATTATGTACCCAATAAGGCTGCGCAAACAATAAAGCAATGGGTAAAGTATTAACTCTTTCACGTAAGGCCATCATTGACCTTATTATACAGCCTGAAGTAAGCAGCCAGGCAAATTATGAAAAGAAGCTGCGAGGTGTTGTATGGCCAGGCGGCGCCAGCGGGCTTACAATTGGCTTGGGGTATGATATAGGCATGGTAAGCGCCGCGCAGGTTGCGCTTGATTGGTGGCCTGTATTACCTGCCACAAGCATTGTGCAACTTCAAAAGGTTGCGGGCATAACCGGGCCAAAGTGCAAGCAATACCTGGGCATGGCAATTGATATACCATGGGCAACAGCATTGCAGGTATTTTACAATACCAGCCTTAAGCAGCATGCACGTAAGGCAGCCAACACATACCCAGAGTTGGAAGAATTACACCCATATGAACAGACGGCCATCGTTGGCCTGGTGTATAACCGAGGGGCATCGTTGGTGGGCGAACGGCGCACTGAAATGAAAGAACTGGTTGATGCCATAAAAGCTGATGATGATACGCTTATGGCCGCACTTATACGTGAAATGAAAAGGCTGTGGACCAACAAACAGGGCGGCTTAATACTGCGCAGGGAGGAGGAGGCTGATTACATTGAGCTGGAAGATAAACCAATACCGGAAGAGGATAAATTGCTTATTCCGGTTTAAGATAGTCACAATTACGACTGGTAACCCACTTGTGAATACACAGGTAACTGCCCTGGTTTATGCCGGGGCTTTTTTATGCTCCAGGAAAAATAATTTAAAAAAAGTGCAATAATAATTTGGTGTTACAGAAAATATAATTACATTTGTGTATTATTAAACCGTAAATAAAAGCACAATGAGACACGAATTAACAACAGAACAGGGCCGCGAGGCTGCATTTGATGAACTTAACATTGGTTTTGTAAATGCACTGCTGGCCCAGGGTATTGAACTTGTTGATAACACAATTGCTGTATTAAGCGTAAGCGGTGCCAGGCTGGAGGTGCATGATGATACTTGCAAGATTTTGTTTGGCAGCGGTATAGATTTTTACTCACAGCGCAGCAAATTTGGTGCACTATCAAAAAACTCCATCAGTTATGGTTCCTGCGGTTCATTTAACGACCAGGATATGGCAAGTGTTGGGCGCACATTAAATGCTGCTGCAATACTTACCAACTGGCGCAATGCAACGGCTGTACTGGAGGATTATTGCCTTAAGTACCGCAACCTGTGTGCTGATATTGATGCAGTATGTAACCAGGCAAATGAAGAGGAAAAGTAAATTTGTTTACGGCCCTGAAGATTGCGAAAGCAGTTGGAGGGGCCTTTTTTAAACCGTAAATACAAACACAATGAGCAACGAAATACCATTATTACCAGAAAACAGGCTTATCGTTTCGCTATTTGATTATACCGGCGAATGGGCAAAGCCTTATATTGAGGCTGGGTACCCGGTTATGTTATGGGATTATAAGTGCGAGGGGTGCATATTACAGCACTTCAGTTGGCTGTGCATACGGATAGACGAGGCAATAGAAGCTGGGTATATACCTTACGGCATATTATCAGCTCCACCATGCACAGACTTCAGTTCTGCCGGTGCACAGTATTGGCCAAAGAAGGACAGCAAGGAAGCAGATGAGCCATACGCACCGTGGACAATAACTGAGTACAGTGAGGCGCTGGTTATGATTGTAATTGAACTTAAGGCACGTTATCCGTGGGTATTTTGGGTGATAGAGAACCCGCCTGGCAGATTAGAGCAACGGGTACCGGAACTTAAGCCATACCGTAAAATGATGTTTTCGCCCTTCCATTATGGCGATGCGTACACCAAAAAAACGATACTGTGGGGCGAGTTTAATACCAACCTGGCACGTAATGATGTGGCACCAAACCTGGTACCAATTAAAGCCGGTGGTACAAAGAAGCCCAGGGTGTACATGGGTTCAGATTTATGGGCCAAAACTGGTGGCGGCTCGGAAAAGAATAGGGCCTTAAGGAGTAAAACACCAGCAGGATTCGCAACCGCATTTTTTAACGCAAACAGATAAACCATGCAATTTAATTACAACGATGGTGGCCGTGCTGCGGCAGGGTATAAAGGGCACACGGGAGACTGCGTTTGCAGGGCCATTTGCATAGCCACAGGGCTGCCTTACCAGGAGGTATATGATAAGCTGGCCCAGGGCAATGCTGCGCAGCGGCGCAGCAAGAACCAGCGTGGCGGCAAATTTAGCAACAAGAACCAGCGCACCGCGGCAAGGGGTATTTATACCGGGCGCAAATGGTTTAAGGATTACATGGCCAGCCTGGGGTTTACTTGGGTGCCGTGTATGCTTATTGGACAGGGTTGTAAAGTGCACCTTACTGATGGGGAATTGCCAATGGGGCGCCTGGTGGTTGCAGTAAGCAAGCATTTAACGGCAGTAATTGATGGGGTAATAAACGACACATACAACCCAAGTGAACGGGGCGGTACCATTTACAGTGCCGGTTACCCATCGGACGAATTGCCAAAGGGTGCAGTTAAGATGGACAATGGCCAGTACAGCTATGCACCAGACAGGTGTGTTTATGGGTATTACATTTTAAACCAGCCCAGCCATGCAAAATGAGTACGGCAAGGAAATAAAGGTGCCGGATAGCCTGGTAACGGTTTGCCGCATTTGCGACTTAACGGACAACACCGGCTTTGCTCATCCACATGACTTGGATGCGGATGTACACCTTGGGTTTACTGTGGGTGCAGATGAGGCATGCGCCAGGGTAAAAAAAACAATGTACTGGATGATTACCTGGCACCAAAGCGGGCACTGTACAGTGTACAGGGCAGATGGGGATGGGCCACTTGTACGCAGGTGGTTGGATGGCGGTACAATTATTACAATACACTGGAAGTCGATGAACAAAAAATAATTTTAAAATACTTTAAAAATAATTTGTAAATACCAAAATATATTTTACCTTCACTTTATAAACGGGCGGCTAAGGTTGTAAAGGTTACAAGACGGAAACAAGCTCTCCAACAGCCGAGGAACATAGCCACCCGTTTTTTAAAAGCTACCAACAATGAACAAAAGTAAAATTGCAACAATCATCATGGCCCTTATTGCAGCCTGGCTTATATTAACAGCCTGTGCAGTAACAAAGCCAAAACAACTGCGCAAAAGGTGGTACAGTTACCGGGAACTTAACAGGGCCGGGTACCAGTGCAAACCATTTAAGGGCCGCCACTTCATACAGCCCACCGCGGACACTGCCAAGGTTGACATAACCCAAAATATTAAGGTATGCAACTGCAACGCATAACACAAACCACAGGCGCCAGCGGTGCCAGGGTTACAGCAACAGTAATAAACGATGGCAAGGAGTACACCGTTGACCTTACCGGCACCGAGCTGGCTGGGGTGTATAATAACCCGCTGCTTATACCATGTGTGATTGCTGCATGCGAGTACGGGGAGTTGCAAATGGAGCCGGTGGAAGAACCACAGCCGGAGGAAACATTTACACAAACCCTGGGCCGGGTAATGGCCCACAGTTAATATGGACGAGCAACAATACAAATCTGAATTAGATAAGCTGGAAAGCGAATACATAACAGCAAAAAACAGGTTGCACATAAAGTTTGCAATGGCGCAAGTGAAATTTACTGTTGGTGATATAATAACTGATGGCTTTGTAACCATAAAGGTTAATAAGATAAGGGCGCACAAGTCGCTTGGGTTACCAGAACCGGTTTACGAAGGCAATGCTCTCAAAAAAGATTTAACACCAAAGGCAAAAAACGAGCAGGGTGCTATATACGGGAACAACAGGGCACAATTAGTCAAAAAATCTAATCAATAAAAATATGGAACACGAAATTGAATTTGCAGTAAGGGGATACCGCGGTGATTTTATGGCACAGTACAGCCTTGCAGATTGCGATGAGCAGGAACTTGGCGAAGGCAAACAGGTAAACTGGCGCCCAGGCGATGGCAAACCGGTACTTGAAAGCATATCTTACGATGGCCTTACGCTTGACATAACCGACTTGCCAAAAAACGTGGCAGCGGCTTGCAATGGCGCCATACGGGCAGATATTGAGCACAGGGTTGAGTTTGTACGGGTAATAAACAGCGTGCCGGAAAGCGCCGGGCTGTTTTACGTGGGGCTGCGCCCGCTGGCAGATGTGGGGCGCAGGTTAACCAATGACAAGATACGCAAAACGGTGCACGATATGAAAAAGCAGATAAGCGAAGCACCAAACCAAATGCTGGAAGCGATTGGGGCAGATGCATACAGGTACTTTAACAACTATCAATTATAAAACATGGCACGCATAGTAATGCACTTGGCAGTATCGGAGGGCCGTGCAATTGATTTAAGCAATTGCGAAAAGAACGAAAAGGGCTGGTATAATGTAACCGAACTTTTTAACGGGCCAAACCCGCCAGGCGATGGTGCCAATTTTTGCCACCTTACGGATGATGAGTGGATTTGGAGCATTGGGCGCCATGAGGACACCAGGGAGGTGTGGGCCAGCACGCAGATGGATTTATCGGAAAGCCCGGCGCACCAGTGCCTTTGGATAAAGCAATTATGATGCCTTTTAATTCAAACATAAAGCGCAACAGGGCCGAAGATTTTGGCAATGGGGATAAGGTTGCATATGTACCTGCACATCGGCTGGACAACCCAGGCGATTTAAGAAAATACATGCAGGGCCAGGTAACAACCGTTAAGGGCCAGGTTGTATTTGTAAGGTGGTACCAGTTTATTGCCGGGCATTGGGTGTTAAGGTCAACACCACAGTCAGCAGACCCAAAACATTTATTTCACACCAATAAACCAACACAATGAAGTATCTATTAATCGAGAACGATGGCCAGGTCGACCCGCTGGCATTTACACTTATGGGCGCCAGCACCAAGCGCGGCAATGATGGCCAAATTGGTTTTTTTGGCAGCGGCAACAAGTATGCTGTGGCCAACCTGCTGCGCCGCAATATTGGCTTTTTTATTTACAGTGGCGATAAACGGATTGAGCCAATTACCAGGCCGGTAAAGCACCGGGATGTTACCTTTAACAAGATATCGTTCCGCTTTGGTGAGGAGGTGTTTGAAACAAGCCTTACCACAGAGATGGGGCCTAAATGGGAGCCGTGGTACATACTGCGTGAGTTGTATTGCAATGCACTGGATGAGGGTGGCATGCGCATGCAGGTGGTAGAACCGGATGAGGATGTGGAGGCGCCATTTACCGGCCAGCCAGGTAAAACCAGGGTATATGTGGAGCTGGTTGATGAATTGGTAGATGTGGTTAACCACTGGAATGGTTATTTTACCAGGGACAGGCTGGACTTAATTGAACACATACACCAGGATGACAGCCATATGTTTGACAGCGTTTATGAGGTAAAGCTGTACCACAAGTATGACCAAAAGCTGCGCATTTACCGCAAGGGCATACTTATTTACTGTGGCGATGAAAAGGCCATTTTTGATTACGATATCCCCAGCGCCGATATAAACGAGGAGCGGGTACTGGATAATATGTGGCAGGTGCGCCGCCGCCTGGGCATATCCATCAGCGCTGCTGGCAGCACCAAACTTATTACCAAGCTGATGAAGGGCATGGATAAGTACAACCGCAGGAGTAAGCCATACTTTGAGGGCAGCATTGATTTTGCACCATACATGCACAGAAACGAGGCCCAGTGGAAGGATGCTGTGCAGGGGCTTATGGTTATCAATTCAGACCGCAAAGAATCGTACATGGATGAGGCCAAGGATACCAAAAGCATAATTGTAAGCAGCAGCCTGGCATACAGCATAAGCAATATGGAGGGCGCCAGTAAAAATGTACTTGGTGTACCGCGCAAGGGCTTAAGCAACAGTTTCCGTGAAACAATACCAACGGAGGAACAACGGGCGCAACTGGACAGGGCCTTTGAGTACCTGGTGGAAGCCGGTTTTGATTTTGGCACCATTAAAATAATCACCGTGCAGTTTGATGATTATGCCGTGTGTGCAGAAGCAGACATTGAGGGCAAGCGCATATTTATTGGCCAGGCTGCATTTGACAATGGTGTTAAGTTTGTGGCCAACTGCCTTATGGAAGAACACAGCCACATTATAAGCCGCATGGGCGATGAAACAAGGGGCATGCAAAATTACCTGTTAAGCCAGTGGCTGAATGAAATAGAAAAAAGGCTGGGCCAAATATCTTAAATAATATTTTGCATTGTTACAAATTTAATTTACCTTGCACTTAAATGTATGTTATGAACAAAGGAGAATTACTTACAAAAATGCTGGCAGAGCTTGGCGAAAAGGTTAAGCAGTACAGGTGGGACAAAAGGCTTACGCTGGATGCCATGGCTGCAAAAGCAGGTGTATCGCTGCCAATTATCACCAACCTGGAAAAAGGTGTCGTTAAGAACATCACTCTTAATAAACTAATCGACATTTGCGATGCCATTGAGCACAATGTTGCACTGGAACTTACACCAGCGCCGGTTGCCCAGGCAAATGCAGAAGCGTAGTCACTAAATGGGTTTGATTGAGCCGACTATAAACATGGCCTAAGAACCCAACCCGTTCCTTTACCAGCGAACACAGGTGCTGGTGGTATTGGCAGTAAACAAGCAGCCGTGCTTAAGCAAGGCCCTGCCGCAAAAAACCATGGGGCAAAAAACAATCAATTGCGCTACCAACATCCAAGCTGTACTTCATTGTGTAAATGTTGGTGGCGCTTTTAACCAGTAACTTTTAAACTTTAATATCGTCATGAGCACAGAAGCAACAACAATGACCCTGCACAGGGCATTATCAGAACTGAAGGTGGTAGATGCCCGCATACAAAGGGCAATTACCGAATTGGTACCTGTTGGGTTACACCAAAAAGATGGCCTGGTAAATGGCACCACCAAGCTGGATGAATTTACAAAGGCTGCCACAGCCGGGCTGCAATCCGCGCAGGATTTGATTATACGTAAGGGTAAATTGAAATCTGCAATCGTTGAGGCCAATGGCAAAACCATTGTTAAGGTTGGTGGCAAGGAAATGACCATTGCTGATGCCATTAACCAGAAGCAATCCATTGCCTTTAAAAAGCAACTGTTGGAATCCATTAAGGCCAAGCTGCAAAGCACAACCGGCAAACTTAACCAGGGCAATGAACAGGTAAATAAAAACCTGGACGCAATACTTAACGCTGCACTGGGTAAGGAAACGGCAAAGGCTGGTGGCGATGCGGTGGATAATATTGCAAAGCCATACCTGGAAATGAACAGGGTGCACATGGCAGACCCGCTGGAGGCACAAAAGCTGGTTGAGACGCTGGCCAGGGAAATAGAGGATTTTGAAAGCGATGTGGATGCTGCACTGAGCGAAATCAATGCGGTAACAATGGTTACCATTTCATAACTTTGTGTGGTTGGTTATACGAAAACCAATGACACTATCCCCCACCTGCCTTGGGTAATGGCAGGAACCTAATGTTAATAGGCAATAACATTACAATGTTTCGGTGGTTCGAATCCATCACATCCCGCATTGGGGTGTTGGCGAAGTTGGTAGACGCAATTGTATATACCAAGCCTGGGGGTTACCCAGGTACACTGAAAAGTTAAAAGGTTAAAGCTGAAAGCTGAAGGTTTAAGGGTTAAAGTTCTTTACACTCAACGATTAATTACCAAAGCGTAAAGCTCTTTTAAATCCAGGGCGGCACCTGCCAAGGCCAAGGCCTCGCAGCAGTGCCCAGTTTAAATGGGTCTGATAGTATGCCCATCAGGTTTGCACCTGGCTGTATAGCCAGCCACACATTTTAAATTTTAACACACAATGTCAACAGAAAACAAGGGGGACAACCAAGGCCTCCCAGCTACCAACGACGTAAGTAATTTGCCCATAACCCTCAACCAGGCGGTGGGCTCTTATCACACCAACTTTAACAGCTTGCATGACTTCCGGCTGGCTTGCCAGGGGTTCAACACCAAGGTAAACAAGGAGCCGGAGGAGGCCAGCCTGGGGCAAACACCAGACAAAAAGGCGCAGCACATTTTCATCAGTCATGTTGAAATGACGCTGGATGAATACTTTTTTGGCCTGTGGAGCACAGAGAACTTCCGCTGGGCCGTTATTGCCAACGAGATTGTGGGCAGTATTGACCTGGTGGTAATACACCCGGTTACAGGGTTCCGCATGGTGCGCACCGGTGCCGCTGCCATACAAATAATGGTGGACAAGGTACCGGATGAGATTTACAAAGACCCGGTAAAGCGCAACCAGTGGGCGCTTAATATAGAAAACAAGAAGCCAGCAGCGCTGGACATGGGTTTTCCCAAACTTAAGGCAGAGTGTATCAAGAATGCAGCCAAAAGCATTGGCAAGCTGTTTGGCCGCGACCTTAACAGGGAGGAGGGTAATGTGGATACTTTACAGCCGCTGGTTAAGGCGAAGGTGGAGGTGCCGGAAGAACTTAAGGTGGTAATTTCAGAGGCTGATTTGGATGCCATTGGCAACCTTTGGACAGCAAACCCACAGTACCACAGCAACCCTGAATTTTTAACCCTGCTTAATACCCGCAAAGAGGAATTGAAGGCAGCCAAATAACCCACAGTATGGAAGAGTTACAATTAAGCACCGACCAGATAATAAACAACATGCTTACTGCAATTTTGCGGAAGGAGCAGCATTTATCATTCTCGGCCATCAGTAATTTCAGGGAAAGCCCGCGGGACTTTATAAAGTACAAGCTGCACACGGTTGAACCAACAGAGGCCATGCTATATGGGCAAATGGTACACTGCTTGGTATTGGAGCCTGGGGACTTTTACAACAGGTATTTTGTACTGGATGATGTGGCAAAGAAGGAAGAGATTGGCGGGGCCAAACCTGCCGCCACTGCTGCATACAAAGCCTGGCTTGCGGACATGGAAAAGAATGCCAACGGCAAGCAACTGGTTACAACGGCAGATTACACCATTGCGGAGCAAATAAGCCGGGATGTGCGGTTTAACGATGCAAGCAGCCGCATATTAAGCATATGCCCTGAACGGGAACAGAAGATTGAGTGGGAGTTTGGCAATTACAAATGGCAGGGCTTTAAGGATATGAGCGGCAAGGATGCTGTGGCAGACCTTAAAACGTGCCAGGATGCAAACCCCAGGAAGTTCCGTTACGACATCATAAACAACTGGTATTATGGCCAGGCGGCCATGTACCTTACAGCGGATGCAATAATAAGCGGTGTGGCACCGGAGGATATAAACGGTGTGTTCCACAAGGATTATTACATCATTGCTGTGGACAAAACGGGTGGCGTAAGCTGCCACCTGCTTAAGCCAAACCTTATACAAAGGGGGTTTGAGGAGTACCAGGAAATGATAAACAAATTCAGCGAATGCGTGCTGAAAGATGCATTTGATAAAAGCTATGACTTCCACGCACAGCGCTGGGATGGGCTGTATGAAGTGGATAAGCCAAGCTGGTAAAGATATAACCGGTTTTATGCTGACGGTTTTAATGCTCTTGCACCGGGGCGGCAATTACAACAAAAGGAGGCCCAAAACCTTCACAATTTAGCCGCTTAAGCAAATGGATTAACCTATAAACAGCCTGGCTTTGGCTGGGCTGTTGATGCCGATGTGGTGAAATTGGTAGACACGCAGGACTTAAAATCCTGTGGGACGCTTAAATGCACCCATGTAGGTTCGAAGCCTGCCATCGGCACGATTGCGGGATATGGGCTGGTTGGCACCAGTTCAGACGTATAATCAAGCACAGCCAGTGGTTCTCCCGCCCACACTTTAAGGGTTAGCTTACCGTAAGCCAAACGGTTCCGCTCCAAGAGGGGTGGTTACTGCGAAGCGAGTAAACGGGGCCGGGTAACACCGGCTCCATTTTAAAAGTTTATTAACCAAACAAATACATCTCATGAGTGTAGAAATCAAAAAGGTAAAAAAAACCAAGGCAGAGCGCCTGGAAATTACCTACAAAAAAGAAGATGCCGATAACAGCAGTTGCGAGGTTACGGAAAAGCATGCCAGCCGGGTGCACGTTGACTTTAACAAGGCACTGGATGAATTAAGGGTGCACTTTGGGTTGCTTACTGGTTACATTAAGGCCAGCGATGTTAAACAGCCCAAGGATTATGGCAAGGAGATTGATTCCTTCCATGTAAGTGGGTTCAGCATTGGCGGCGAAGATGAAGACCAGGGCATTGTTATTACCGGCCACCGCATACTGCCTGGCAGCGGCAAAGCCATTATTCTTAACAGCCCGTTTACCCGCTTTAACGAGGACCCGGCCACCAGGTATAAGTTTATGGATGAACTTATCAAGGTGCTGGTTGATGTTAAGGATGAAACAACCAAGTACATGGGCGGTAAATTTTACACCGATGTGCAAGGTGCGTTACCATTTGACAAAACAGAGGAGCACCAGTAATGCGGTTCCTTGCCAACAAGAAAAACGGCAAGATAAACTTTGCCGGTAGCCGTGAGTGGGTTCGGATGCGTCTATCCGAACTCCCTGACGGTGAGTACGATATTACGTTTGCAAAACATTTTAAGAAGCGCAGCCTTAACCAAAATGCTTATTACTGGAGTGTGGTTGTAACAATGGTGTATGAGGGGCTGCGCGATGCCGGGTTTGAAGATGTACTGGATACGGAGGATGCACACGAAATACTTAAGGGCATGTTCTTTACCAAAACTGTGCACTCCGAAAAACATGACAACCTGGTTAAAATTGTAAGCACCACAAAGTTCAGTACCGCTGAATTCGAAGAACGGCTGGAGGCAATACGGCAGTGGGCTTTTACTTACCTGAGTATTACCATACCCTTACCGAACACACAAGCAGCAATTGATTTTCACGACACCAAAACATTATCAAATGGAATCTAAAATGAAGCCAACCCAGTTACGGGTTAACAATATACACAGGGATGGGGTAAGCAAGGTATTGCTTATGGTAACGCTTATACAAAACGAGGGCTTTGCCAGCGCGGTTGTTAACAAGGCAGATGAGGGCCTTATACAACCAGGGTGGTTTGCAGAGGAGATGGAACTGTCTGATTTCATCCTTACCAAAATAGCAAAGGCCAAGTACACAATTGGTAAGGATGAGCGGCCATTCAACGATAAACCATCTTATGTATTTGAGCTGGGCGGCAACCGGCTGTATTACAGCGCTGGGCAGCTTATGAAAAAGACATCCAATGGGTTTGTATTTGTAAGCAGCGTGCAAATAAAAACAGTGAGCCACCTGCAAAACGTGCTTTATTACTTAACCGGTGAGGAATTAAACATGGAACCATGGCTGAAAACAGTAAAATAGAATGGACGCACCACACAGACAATCTGTGGTGGGGTTGCACCGAAGTGCATGCCGGTTGCGACAACTGTTATGCCCGCGTATGGGCACACAGGTACAATAAAGATGTATGGGGAGCGAGGGTGCCCAGGCTGGCAATTAAAAATGTATGGAGCGACTTGGCCAGGCAGCAGCGTAAGGCACATGCGGCTGGGGAGGTGCACCGGGTATTTGTGGGCAGCATGATGGATATATTTGAAAAGCCGATGCCGGTGGTTGACCACCAGGGTGCTCCGGTTAAGTTTTTAGACCATGATTGCAGCACTGGTGATTTGCGGGATTTATTATTCCAGCAGATAGATGCTGGCATGTACCCAAACTTATTATTCCTGCTGCTCACGAAGCGCCCAAGCAATATCAACAAATACATACCAGAGGCATGGCGGTTAAAAGGTGCGCCAGGCAATGTTATGTTTGGCACCAGCATTGTTGACCAAGCCACTGCACGTAAGTACATATTGGAACTGGGGGAAGTGTACGGGTATAAGTTTTTATCCGTGGAACCACAACTGGCCAGGATAAGTTTTGAGGATTGCCTGGGGGATACACTTAAGTGGCATGCCGGTGGCCTTAAAAACATAGTCAACTGGGTAATACAGGGTGGCGAAAGTGGGCCAAATAAGCGGCCATTTGATGTTGAGTGGGCCAGGGCTATGCGCGATGAATGCCTGGCGGAGGGTGTGCCATACTTTTTTAAGCAGGTGGATAAGGTGCAGCCAATACCGGCAGACCTTATGGTGCGGCAATTTCCACTGCTTGTGTAAAAAATAATTTGTTGCAATTGGAAATTAAAATACCTTTGGATACAATAAACGCTACCAAGCACAAAAAACGTAAAGTGATGAGGCCAACTTATTGCATATACATCTTTCTCCTCATTACGTTGGTAGCGTTAATGATGTTGAACTTGAACCCGCTGGGCCTTAAAGCCTGGTGGGTTTTTTTATTCCAGGGTTTTACCGGCTGTTTACCTGGCCAGCATACAGGTGCTGGCATACAAAAGCCTCAATTGACGCCATTACGTTAACCAACAAAAGCCAGCACTGAGCGACCAATTCTCAACTGGCGACCGTAAACAAATACTTAACTGGTTGATAACGTCCGAACGGGATGGGCAGGAAAGCGTTGGTATTGAATGAAAAGGCCCACCTGTAGAAACAAGATGGGGCCTTTTACACCAATAAACTTTTGGGCAACATACCACAAGAAGTCTATCAAAGAGGGCATAAAGGTACGGGTTGGAAAGTTTACGGGATAAAGAATTGGTATGCTTAATTGTTAACATTATGAAAATACAATGCACAACTGAAATCGAGATGAAAGATGGCCAGGTTGCCATTAACATACAAATACCGGCAGATAAGTTTCTGCGCTTGGCAGAAGAGCTGCGCAGCGGCAAAAAGGTGGCAGTAAAAACAACGGTTAAAGAAACTGTGGAGGATAAGAAAAAGCGCCTGTATGGGCTTATTAAATCCTTCCAAACCACCCATCCAACGCTTTACCCAAGGGGGCTGTACACTGCCTTTATGTTGTACTGGGGGGAAACAAGCAAGGGCGGGCAAACCATACGCTTTGAAAAGGAGCAGTATTTTGATATTGCCAAACGCTTGCTTACTTTTAAGAACAATTACAAGGAGGATGAATTAAGTAAACTGTGGGATGAACACAATAAACAAGCTGGCCCGGCTGATGGGCGCCTATTTTAATGGAACTTACAAATAACAACAGGGACAAAAAGGCCCGGCGCCAGCCAGCAGCATTAACGGACTTGGGGAATATAATGTATGGCAAGGTACCACCCCAGGCAAAGGAACTGGAGGAGGCTGTGCTGGGTGCTATACTTATTGAAAAGGCAGCGTTTGATAAAGCCATTGAGGCGGTAACCGCTGACAGTTTTTATGTAGATGCACACCAGCGTATATTCAAAGCAATTCAAAGCCTGGCCGCCAAGAATATGCCCATTGACCTGTTAACGGTTGTGGAGGAATTGAAAAACAGGGAAGAACTGGACCTGGTTGGCGGGCCATATTTTGTTACAAAGCTGACCAATTCGGTTGTAAGCAGTGCAAATATTGAGGCGCACTGCCGTATTGTACAACAAAAATACATGGCCAGGCTGCTTATACAGGTAAGTGGTGAAATATGCCAAATGGCTTACGATGATAGTACGGATGTTTTCGATTGTATAGACTTGGCAGAGCGCAGAATAATGGCAGTAAACAGTGCAGTAAAAACCACTTTTAAGCACATAAGCAAGGGGTTGGTGCCTGTGTTTAAGCGTATAGAAGATTTGCGGCATAGTAACGAGGAACTTACTGGGGTAAATACCGGGTTTAAAGCGATAAATGAGTTGACTTGCGGATGGCAAAAGCCGGACCTTATAATACTTGCCGCCAGGCCCAGTGTTGGTAAAACCGCATTTGCTCTTAACCTGGCGCTGGCTGCTGCCAACAGTAATGTGGGTGTGGGCTTTTTTACTATGGAGATGAGTGAGGCCCAGTTAATACAGCGGCTTTTATCAATAGAAAGCCAAATGGGCCTTAAGCCAATCATACGCGGTAAATTAACCGATGATGATATGAAGGACTTGTACAAGCTGGGGGCGCAGCCGCTTGAACAAAAGGAGATTTACATAGACGACACACCGGGCATTAACATATACGAATTGCGTAACAAGGTGCGCAAAATGCACCAGCAGGGAGTACGGTTGGTGATAATCGATTACCTGCAACTTATGAATGGTGTAAGCAATAACAGCCGCAACGATAACAGGGAACAAGAGATAAGCAAAATAAGCCGGGATTTGAAGGGGTTGGCCAAGGAATTGGATATGCCAATAATTGCCTTGTCGCAGTTAAGCAGGGAGGTTGAAAAGCGCCAGGGTGGTAATAAAATGCCACAGCTTTCGGACTTACGTGAATCTGGTGCAATTGAACAGGATGCGGATATTGTAATGTTTATGTACAGGCCGGAATATTATGGCAAGCACAGCGATGAAAATGGCAAGAACTTGGCCGGTGAAACACACATAAAATTTGCCAAGCACAGGAGCGGTGCGCTGGAGATAATCAAACTTAAAAGCAACCTGGCAATACAACGCTTTTATGACTATGAAGACGTTGAACAACTGGGGCTTGGGCAGGGTGGTGGTAACCCGTGGGATAAATTAAAGGTTGAAAAAGGTATGAAGATGCACAACCCTGACAACGGCACGGATGCCGAAGATTTTCCATTTTAATGGCACGCAGAACAAACATATCGGTAAAGGATATATTGGCCAGCAAGGTTGGCCACCTTAACCAACACCTGGCGCCGCTGGCAGCCGGTGGTAAAAAGCAGAACAAATACGGTAACCAAATTGCGCATGTGGATGGGCAGCGGTTTGATAGTAAGCGTGAGGCGGCAAGGTATGGCTTACTGGTGCTGCGCAGGAAGGCTGGGGAGATTGGGTTAATAGAGCGCCAGGTAAAATATGAGCTTAACCCAGGCGGTGGGTTCAGTTACATATACATCGCCGACTTCAGGTATAAGGTAATACAAACGGGTGAAACTGTGGTGGAGGATTGTAAGGGGCACCGAACCAAAGAATATAAGCGCAAGCGCCGGTTAATGCTTAAGGTGCACGGGATAAAAATATTGGAGACTTGATATGGGCATTTACAGTTACAAAAGCGTAAGGGAGATAAGCACCAACCAGGAAGGTACCAAAATTGTTGTTATCGCTGGCACAGTACGTAAATTAAAGCCGGTTAACCATGCGGTGGTACAAACACATGCACCAGAACGATTGGCTGTAAAAAGGGCTGTAAAAGCACCAAGGCCAAAATTGGTGGGTGCGGTTAAAAAGGTAAAGACGTGGACCAAACGTACACCTGGCCGAAAAACCAGAACAGATTGGACACGCAGGGGCAATGCAATTAAAGCTGAGAAGGGTGGGGTTTGTTATGGGCCATACATAAGTATAAGCGCATGCGGCAAAGCCCTGGGTATTTCAAAAGCACGTTTGTCCAAAATATTGCGCGGATTGATGCAAAACAAAACTGGTTATACATTTACACAACTATGAGCGAAGAAGATAAATACCCATGGCAGCAACGCAACCGGGAACGTAAGGCAAAGCAGGTGGCCAGTAAACCACGGAAGGTGATTAAACCAATAAAGGTAAAACCATACAAGCTGCGTAAACGCACAAGGAAGGGCAATGCAGCAGACAGAATTTATAGTGTGCTGCGCAAAGATTTTTTATTGGACCACCCGGTATGCGAAGCTGGCTGCCCAGGCTGCAAAGGTGTGGCAACAGAGGTACATCATAAACGTGGCCGGGGTGTATGGCAAAATGTGGTTGAGTATTTTTTGGCTGTATGCCACCATTGCCATAGTTGGATTGAAACACACCCAGCAGAAGCAAAGGCCAAGGGATTTAGTTTACCACGTATCGGCAAGATAGGATAAAAATATTTGTAAAAAAGTTTAAGAATAATTTGGACGTGCAGAAAATATAATTTAGTTTTGGGGTATTATTTAACTTTTTAACTGCAAATTTTATGAACACAAATCTTGAAACACTTGTACAGACGCTGGATGCGCAGGACAAGTCAAAAATGGATTATTTAGTAACCCCAGCCAGTGGCAAGGTATTTTTTATCAACGACCACCTGATTATGGAAAAGGATGGCACACAAATTACTTACCGGCCCACAGATTACTTTCACCAACTGGCCAGCGATAAGCTGAAGATTAACAAAACGTATTATGACCGCATGCGCAACCTGGCGCCGGAGCTTTTGGCCAGCAATGTAAACTGGTGGTTAAGCAAAGAGGATGCAAACATGCTGCTGCGCACGTTTGAAGGCGAGCAGAACGTTGCCGGGGCTTTGCTGAGCGACAGGTACAGTGTAATGGATAACATGGAGGTGCTGCTTGAAACACTGGATGCAGTGCGCAAAACCGGTGTACACATTGAAATTAAGCAAGCCGATGTTACCGACACCAGGATGTATTTATCCGTTACCGCTCCGGAGGTTGAGGTACAGGCCACTGAAATGCTTAAAAGTTACAGCAAGGCCCTTAAGGCTGGCAGTGGTGTGGTGAGTGGCTTTATCCTTACCAACAGCGAAGTGGGTGCAGGTGCCTTTAATATCAAACCAAGGGCGGTGATTTTGGCTTGCACCAATGGCCTTATAATGGCGCAGGATAGCATCAAAAAGGTGCATATGGGTGCCAGGCTGGACCAGATTGGCATGATGGCCAACAGTGATGTAAAGCGTGCAAACCTGAACCTGATTAAAGAGCAGGTAAAGCATGCAGTAAACACCTTCCTGAGCAAAGATTATTTGCAAAAGGTGGTTAACTTTTACACCGAGAATGGGGCGCCGGAAATACAGGCACCGGTTAACAACATCATACAGGTAATTGGCAAGGAGTACAACATTACCGAAGCCCGCCGCGAATCAATCCTGAACTACTTCATCAAGGGTGGTGATATGCGCCGCATTGGTATTTACAATGCAATGACCGAGGAGTTGCAGGATTTGAAAAGCCCAGACTTGCAGTATGAAACAGAGGGCATTGCCCACAGTGTGCTGCTTAACTTTAACAAAATTGAGCGCCAGGCTGGCAACATAGCCAAATACTCCAACAACTAATCATTAACCGGCCCCATGCCAATAGTGGTGTGGGGCCATTAAATAACTGCAAATGAAACTTAGTGTAATACCTGAAGTTGGCGATACATTCACCGTTAAAGAATTCGCATTTTTAAATGACACAGGCTATAAGGGAAAAGAAACTGGAGCTTAAAAGTAAAAAAGCCGGTAAATATCCAGATGGCCTGGTTAGGTGGTTTGACCGTAAGTTTGCAAGAGGAGTCAACTTTGGTTATGGTGGCATAACGATGCGACATCTTGATAAAGACAACAGGTTTATAATTGTAACCTGCAACGGAGGTACGGCTGGTACGGGCACGGCAATGGGAACTGGCGGGTATTATTATGCAGAAAGTACACATTTTGTGTCTTTCCCACAATATGGCGATTACATGGAAGCCAAGCTGCCGCATGGGGAGGGTAGAAGAACTGGGAACAATATGTTTGAGGTTATGGGTGGAAGGTTAACAGTGGAGGTTAAACAGCAGCTTATAAAGCAAGCAGAAGCATATTGCACAAAGTGGGCGGTTGGCCCAATAGATTTCGCAAAATTATGATACTTTCATACACATTGCCTG
>JACDJC010000353.1_pt1 | contig 57084 bp, 51 predicted proteins | sample 7454191 | NCBI WGS metagenome assembly JACDJC01 (sample SAMN14253291, study PRJNA609438) | sludge metagenome | isolation source: sludge after 25d culture with pyrite and EDTA | collected 2018-12-20 | reverse complement strand
CGAGTAGAAGTTGCGCACCTTGTGGTCGACGAAGTACTGCTGGATGTCGCCCATCATGCGCAGCGCGAATTCGGTGGAGAAGATGCAGGTGTTCTGCGCCTGGTCTTCCTTCAGGATGTCGGCCTGCACGGTGCCGCGCACCTTGGTCAATGTATCTTTCTTGATACGGGCGTAGGTTTCGGCATCGACCAGTTCGTCGCCGGAGACGCCGAGCAGGGCCAGGCCCAGGCCTTCGTTGCCCTTGGGCAGCTCGCCCAGGTATTGCGGGCGCTGGCGGCCTTCATACGACTTGGCGATCTTCTTTTCCGCCGCCGCCCAGCGCGCATCGTCTTCGCGCAGGTATTTCTCGATGTTCTGGTCGATGGCGGTGTTCATGAACATCGCCAGGATCATCGGCGCGGGGCCGTTGATGGTCATCGACACCGAGGTGCTGGGCGCGGACAGGTCGAAGCCGGAGTACAGCTTCTTCATGTCGTCCAGGGTGGCGATGTTGACGCCGGCGTTTCCGATCTTGCCGTAGATGTCCGGGCGCGGGGCCGGGTCTTCGCCGTACAGGGTGACCGAGTCGAACGCGGTGGACAGGCGCGTGGCGGCACCGCCCTGGCTGAGGTAATGGAAGCGGCGGTTGGTGCGCTCGGGCGTGCCTTCGCCGGCGAACATGCGGGTGGGGTCTTCGCCGCTGCGGCGGTACGGGTAGACGCCGCCGGTGTACGGGTAGTGGCCGGGCAGGTTTTCCTTGCCGAGGAAGCTGAGCAGTTCGCCCCAGTCTTTGGATTTGGGCGGGGAGACCTTGGGGACTTTCTGGTGGCTCATCGTGTCGCGGTAGTTGTCAACCTTGATGACCTTGTCGCGGACCTTGTATTCGTTGAATTCGGCAGTGACCGAGTTGTACAGCGCCGGCCACTTGCGCAGCTGATGGATGGCCTCGTGGCTGAGTTCCTTCAGCGCGGCGTTGTAGCGCTGGCGCAAGGTGATCAGCGAGCGGTCGCCTTCGGCTTGCAGCGCGTCGCTGGGATAGAGGTCCAGCGCCTTGGGCAGCGCCCCGTCGCCCAGTTCCTTCAGCGCTTCGTAGTAGTGCTGCGCCTTGCTGGCAAACTCGGCCTGGGTTTCGATGGCTTGGTTGATGGCGCGGCCTTGCTCGGCGATCTCGGCCAGGTAGCGGACGCGGGCGCCGGGGATCAGCACGGTGGCGCGCGGTTCCTTCAGGGTGGTGTCGAGATGGGGCTGCCAGTCGCAGCCGGGGGTGGAAAGTAAAAAGGGGTCAGAGTCATTTTTCGACCCTGCCTCGTGATTTCCCTCGGCGTTCTCGCTCGAAATATGACTCTGACCCCTTTTTGCTTTCTCGCGCATCAGGCGGCACAGGTTGACGAACATCCAGGTGATGCCGGGGTCGTTGAACTGGCTGGCGATGGTGGGATATGCCGGCACGTCCTCATCCTTGACGGTGAACGCGGTGCGGTTGCGCTTCCACTGCTTGCGCACGTCGCGCAGGGCGTCTTCGGCGCCGCGCTTGTCGAACTTGTTCAAGATGATCAGCTCGGCGAAGTCGATCATGTCGATCTTTTCCAGCTGGCTGGCGGCGCCGTAGTCGCTGGTCATCACGTAGACCGGGAAGTCGACCAGGTCGACGATTTCCGAATCGCTCTGGCCGATGCCGGCGGTCTCGACGATGACCAGGTCGTAGGACTGGCTCTTCAGGAAGTCGATGCAGTCGTGCAGCACGATGCTGGTGGCGGCGTGCTGGCGGCGGGTCGCCATCGAACGCATGTAGACGCGATGGCTGCGCAGTGAATTCATGCGGATACGGTCGCCCAACAACGCGCCACCGGAGCGGCGCCGGGTGGGGTCGACGGCCAAGACCGCGATGCGCATGTGCGGGAACGCGTGCAGGAAGCGCAGCAGGATCTCGTCCACCACGGACGACTTGCCGGCGCCGCCAGTGCCGGTGAGACCGAGCACCGGGGTGTGCTTGCCGGCCAGCTTCCACTGCTTGCGCAGGCGCTCGAGTTCGGCCTCGCTGTAGCTGCTGCTCTCGAGGCCGCTGATCACCCGGCCGATGCTGATCTCGTCGTGGATGTCCGGGGTACCGAGCTTCGCCGACTCACGCGTGCCGATTCTCACGTCACGTGCTGCGCGGGCGCGCTGCATGACGTCCTCGATCATGTGCACCAGGCCGAGATGCATGCCGTCGTTGGGGTGGTAGAGGCGCTCGACGCCGTAGGATTCCAGCTCCTTGATCTCCTCCGGCGTGATGGTGCCGCCGCCGCCGCCGAACACGCGGATGTGGCTGGCGCCGCGCTCCTTCAGCATGTCGATCATGTACTTGAAGTACTCGATGTGACCGCCCTGGTAGGAGCTGAGCGCGATCGCGTCGGCATCTTCCTGCAAGGCGGCGCGCACCACGTCTTCCACCGAGCGGTTGTGGCCGAGATGGATCACCTCGGCGCCCTGGCTCTGGATGATCCGCCGCATGATGTTGATGGCTGCGTCGTGGCCGTCGAACAGGCTGCCGGCGGTGACGAAGCGCAGCGGGGCGGTTTCGGCCGGCGCGGTGCTGGCGGGGACGCGTTTGGCGGGGGAACTCATGGCAACTCCGGCATCTTTTCTTCAACCGGCTGATTCTAGTGGATCGAGGATAAATTCGCGGAAAAACGCGTGCGAAGCAGGGTGACGCGATGCCTCCGAGCGACCGGCACGCGGCCGCTTTTGCCAGAATGCACCGTCGCGGCGGCGCCTCCACGCCCTCTTGACTGCCGCCATGCTGTGCTGATGGGATGGTCGGGCATTCGTCACGATCGCTAGCAAGGAATCAGCCATGAAATTCCGGTATCTGCTCTTTGCCGTTGCCGCTGCCGTGCTGGCCGGCTGCGCCACCTCGCCGACCGGCCGCTCGCAACTGATGATGGTGTCGGACAGCCAGATGAACCAGATGGGCCTGTCGGCATTCAATGACATGCGCAAGCAGGGCAAGTTTGTCGACGCTCCGCGCGAGCGTGCCTATGCCACTTGCGTGGCCAACGCGCTGATCGCGGTGTTGCCGCCGCCGTGGAATACCCAGCAGTGGGAGGTGCAGATCGTGGGCGAAGACAGCGCCAACGCGTTCGCCCTGCCCGGCGGAAGGATCGGTGTGAACAAGGGCATGTTCAAGCTGGCCAGCGACCAGGACCAGTTGGCGGTGGTGCTGGGGCATGAGCTGGCGCACGTGGTGGCACGGCACGGGGCCGAGCGCGTCTCGGACAACCTGGCCACCCAGGCGGCGGTGACTGCCGGCACGGTCTATGCCGGAAGTCGTGGCGGCGACCCCAACAGCATCGCCGCCCTGCTCGGTGCCGGCGCCGAGCTCGGCATCCTGCTGCCATTCTCGCGCACCCAGGAAAGCGAGGCCGACACGCTGGGCCAGCGCTACATGGCCCAGGCCGGTTTCGACCCGCGGGCGGCGGTGACGCTGTGGCAGAAGATGGGCGCGCAAGGCGGCAGCAAGCCGCCGGCGTTCCTGTCCACCCATCCCTCGCCGGGCGGGCGGGCGCAGACGCTGGACCGGCAGGCGCAGCAATTGATGCCGGCGTACCAGCAGGCGCGCGCCAGCGGACGCGCGCCGAACTGCCGGATGTAGCGCCGACCGGCCAATCGCCAGTCGAACGGAATGGCCGCGCACCTTCAACGGCGCGTGCGTTCCGTCGTTTTCCTTCATGACAGCGGCGCCGCACGGCGCCGACCCGGAACACGATGATCCGCAGACCAGTCAAACTCTCTCTGCTGGCCGCCCCCGGCCTGACTGACGCCGGCGCGATCGTGCGCCGCCCGCCGCCGAGTGCGCGGGTCGCGGCAGGCCTCGGCGTCGGCATTTCGCCGCCGCCCGAGCGATTCGAATGGGTATCGCCGCCGCGTCAGAGCCATGTCGGGGCACCGGGCTGCTGGCGCGGGAATGCCTGTGCGCACCGCCACACCAGGGTGAGCGGCCGATCGCCGGCGCCTGCGCCCCAACGGATGCACGGCAGTGGCCAGCCCCCATACGTGCCTGCCTTGACGCAGCGCACCATCGCTGTACGCGGGCAACGTACTAAACTTCGCGTTTTGACTGATCGCCCCGGCCACGGTCGGGGCGATCAGTTTCGACCGTTTCATCATAACTGGCGGGCCCGTCACCGTCCCCGCCGCTCATCGGCGATGCCTTCGGGCAGCGTCAACCCATGGAGTCACCGTAGCAATGATCTTTGAAACCATCGACAAGACCGGTCACGAAGAAGTCGTGTTCTGCCACAACAAGGACGCCGGCCTGAAGGCCATCGTCGCGATCCACAATACGGTGTTGGGTCCCGCGCTGGGCGGGCTGCGCATGTGGCCGTACAAGAGCGAGGCCGAAGCGGTGAATGACGTGCTGCGGCTGTCACGCGGCATGACCTACAAGAATGCGGTGGCCGGCCTGAACCTGGGTGGCGGCAAGGCGGTCATCATCGGCGACCCCAGCAAGGACAAGTCCGAGGCACTGTTCCGCGCCTTCGGCCGCTTCATCAATTCGCTGAACGGGCGCTACATCACCGCCGAGGACGTCGGCATCGACGTCAACGACATGGAATACGTGTTCCGCGAAACCGAGTACGTCACCGGCGTGCACCAGGTGCACGGCGGTTCGGGCGACCCGTCGCCGTTCACCGCCTACGGCACGCTGCAGGGGTTGATGGCCACGCTGCAGTTCAAGCACGGCAACGAGGACGTGGGCAAGTACAGCTATGCGGTGCAGGGCGCGGGCCATGTCGGCGGCGAGTTCATCAAGCTGCTGCGCGAGCAGGGCGCCAAGGTGTTCGTCACCGACATCAACAAGGAGGTCGTGCAGCGCTGCGTCGACGAGCTGGGCTGCGAAGCGGTCGGCCTGGACGAGATCTACGACGTGGATGCGGACGTTTACTCGCCGTGTGCCCTCGGCGGCACGCTGAACGAGAAGACGATCGACCGGATCAAGGCGAAGATCATCTGCGGCCCGGCCAACAACCAGCTGGCCACCGACGAGATCGGCGACGAGCTGCAGAAGCGCGGCGTGCTGTACGCGCCGGACTATGCGGTCAATGCCGGCGGCGTGATGAACGTGTCGCTGGAAATCGACGGTTACAACCGCGAGCGGGCAATGCGCATGATGCGCACGATCTACTACAACCTGGGTCGCATCTTCGAGATCAGCAAGGTCCAGGGCATCCCGACCTACCTGGCCGCGGACCGCATGGCGGAAGAGCGTATTTCCGCGATCGGCAAGATCAAGCTGCCGCACATGGGCAATGGCGGCACCCGCTTCCAGGGTCGCATGCGCGGGCAGTAAGCCTGCCCTCACGGGCATGCCGGTCTCCCGGCTGCCCTGCCGTTCCACAAAGGCCTGTCGCTGACCGTGGCAGGCCTTTGCACAGGTGTGGCGTTGCCCCGACAATCAGCGGCAGGAGGTGCACGGGATGCGCACGATCATGATCTGGCTGGGCTGGAGTGTGCTGGCGCTGTTGCTGCTGGTGGCCAGTGGCCTGCTACTGGCTGACCATCTGACCCCGCGCGCAAGCGGCAAGCCGGGCACCACCCTGCCCCTGCGCGATGCGCAGACCCCGATCGACCGCGAGCTGGCGCCGTACCTGGCCACCCATCCGGGGCAGACCGCGGCGACCTTGCTGCCCGATGGCCTGGACGCGTTCGCGGTGCGCGCCGCGTCGGCGCGCCTGGCCGGGCGCAGCCTCGACCTGCAGTACTACATGTGGCACGGCGACCTGGTCGGTCACCTGCTGGCGCGTGAAGCCTATGCCGCCGCCGAGCGCGGCGTGCGCGTGCGCGTCCTGCTCGACGATATCAATGCCAAGGGGCTGGATCGGGCCCTGCTGGTGCTGGATGCCCATCCGAACATCGAGGTGCGGTTATACAACCCGTTCCGCAATCGCAGCGGTGTGTGGCGGCTGCTGGAAATGGCGCAGCGTTTCTTCAGCGTCAACCACCGCATGCACAACAAGGCCTGGATCGTCGATGGACGGATTGCCATCGTCGGTGGCCGCAACATCGGTGACGAATACTTCGAGGCCGACAACAGCGTGAACTTCCGCGACCTGGACATGCTGTTGTTCGGTCCGGCCGTCATCGACGCCAGCTCGATTTTCGACACGTTCTGGAATTCCAGCGCGGCGGTGCCGATCGAGGCGCTGAATCCGCAAACGCCGCAAACCCTCAACCACCTGGTGACCCGACTCACCCATGAGTCGACCTTGCCGGGCGCCCAGCACTACCTGCAACGGGTGGCCGCCTCGCCTTCGGCGCAGCGGCTGGTCAACCACGAGATGCCGGTGCACTGGAGCGCGAACATCGTGGTGGCCTCGGATCCGCCGCTGAAGACCCGATCCGCGGACCGCGCCAACTGGCTGCAGTCGCGCCTGGGCGCCCATCTGGCGGGCACGCACAGCGAGGTGCTGCTGATCTCGCCGTACTTCGTTCCCGGCAAGCGTGGCACGGCCACGCTGCTGGCGCTGGCGCGCGATGGCGCGCACGTGGGCGTGATCACCAACTCGCTGGCGGCGAACGATGTGCCTGCGGTGCACAGCGGCTACGAGCGCTACCGCCGGAAATTGCTCACCGGCGGCGTGCAACTGTTCGAGATTCGCCGCAACGGCCCGAAGCTGGCCCAGAGCCTGTTCGGCAGCAGCGGGGCCAGCCTGCATACCAAGGCCTTCGTCATCGACGGCCAACGCGGCTTCGTCGGTTCGTTCAACATCGACCCCCGCTCGGCCAACCTCAACACTGAGATGGGTGTGCTGTTCGCCGATGCCAGCCTGGCGCACGACCTGCGCCAGGAGTACCAGCGCCTGGCCTCGCCGGCGCTGAGTTACCAGGTCCGGCGCGGCAAGAACGGCGCGACGGAATGGCTCGACCGAAGCAGCCAGCCTCCCCGCGTGCTCGACCATGAACCGGATGCCGGCTGGTGGCTGCGTGCCAGCACTCGCGTGATGAGCTGGCTCCCGATCGAGTCGCAGTTGTAGTTCGACGGCAGCGACAACACGCGGTGCGCTAAAATCGCCGTTGCGCGCACCCCATGCCGCACATCCCTGGAGCCCGAGATGCGTCCTTTCCCGCTTGGAGAAGATATCGACCTGCTGCGGAAAACCGTGCACGCGTTTGCCGAAAAGGAGATCGCCCCGCGCGCGGACAAGATCGACCGCGACAACCTGTTTCCAGCCGATCTGTGGCGCAAGTTCGGCGAGATGGGACTGCTCGGCGTGACCATTCCCACCGAGTACGGCGGCACTGGGCTGGGCTTCCTCGCGCACATGGTGGCGATGGAGGAGATCTCGCGCGCCTCGGGTTCAGTGGGTCTGTCCTACGGCGCACACTCCAACCTCGCCGTGCAGAACATCTTCCACAACGGCAACGAGGCGCAGCGGCGCAAGTACATCCCGAAGATGTGCTCGGGCGAATACGTCGGTGCGCTGGCGATGAGCGAACCGGGCGCCGGCTCCGACGTGGTCGGCTCGATGACCTGCAAGGCCGAGAAGAAGGGCGACGTGTGGGTCGCCAACGGCACCAAGATGTGGATCACCAACGGGCCCGACGCGGACGTGCTGCTGGTCTACATGCGTACCGCGCCGCGCACCGCCGGCAGCCGTTGCATGACCGCCTTCATCGTCGAGAAGGGGATGGCCGGTTTCCACACCGCGCAGAAGCTGGACAAGCTGGGCATGCGCGGCTCGAACACCTGCGAGCTGGTGTTCGAGGACTGCGGGATTCCCGAGGAGAACATCGTCGGCGAGGTCAACGAGGGCGTACGGGTGCTGATGAGCGGCCTGGACACCGAGCGGCTGGTGCTCTCCGGCGGGCCGCTGGGGCTGATGCAGGCGGCGCTGGATCTCGTCCTGCCCTATGTGCGCGAGCGCAAGCAGTTCAATGCGCCGATCGGCACGTTCGGCGTGATGCAGGCGAAGATCGCCGACATGTATACGCGGCTGCAGTCCTCGCGCGGCTTCGCCTACATGGTGGCGCAGCAGTTCGACAACGGCGTGCGGTCGCGCATCGACCCGGCGGCGTGCCTGCTGAACGCCTCGGTCAACGCAGTGCAGGTGGCGCTGGAGGCGATCCAGAGCCTGGGCGGCAACGGCTACATCAACGAATTTCCGGCCGGACGCCTGCTGCGCGACGCCAAGCTCTACGAGATCGGCGCGGGCACCAACGAGATCCGGCGCATGCTGATCGGCCGCGAGCTGTTCCACGGCAAGGCCTGATCGACAAACGCGAATCGGCCACCGCCATCGATGAAAAGGCCCGCACATGGCGGGCCTTTTCGTTGCGGTGGCGACGATTTTCGTCAGAACGTCCAGCTGAAGTTCAACGTTCCCATCTGGCCTTGCTGACGCTGACCGAAGTCGCGGTCGTAACCGAGCTGCATGCTGGCGCGCGCATTGACCGTCCAGTCCAACGTGGCGCCGGCCACGCCACCGTAACGCGACACGCCGATACCATCGACCGGCGCATACTGGTCGATCCCGCTGAAGCTGGCATCGAACAACTCGCCGCGCACGCCGAACGAACGCTGCCAGAGCATGCGCGTCTGCAGGCTCAGGCTGCCGCCGTGAGCCAGCGCCCACGTACGCGTGGCACGCAGTCCCAGCCCCGCCTGCCACAGCGCGGAGGTCTGCGCGCCGGACTTCAGGCCAAAACCATAAGCTCCGAACTCGTCGAAGCCGTCGCGTTGAAGCTGGGCATACTGCAGGTCGATGTATGGCGTCACCCGGGTCCGGCCGAGTGTCAGCTGGTAGCCGCTTTCGCCGTAGGCCACGCCGTAGCGGCCGTTCACGTTACTCGCCACGCCGGAATACTGATCGCCCAGTTGCACCCGCCGGCGCATGTTCTCGCGGTAGGTGCCGACGCCAAAACGGCCCATGGTGTACCACGAACCGTTGATGACGCCGCCGTACAACATGCCTTCCAGGGCATGGTTGCGGTCCTGGTCGGGACTGCCGGCCAGGCGCCCCAGGCTCTGGCTCTGGGTGATCGCATAACCGGCCACGCCATTGCCGCCCACCCGATAGTCCTGGCCGACCAGCCAGCCCGTGAGATCGACGCCGACGTTGCTGTAGCCGCTGCGCGAGAGGTTGCCGTGATAGCCCAGATTCTGCGTCCAGCCGCCTGGCCGCGGCTGGACGAGCAGGCTGTCGAAGCGGTCGGACAGGGCACGTGTGCCCGCGTTGATCGCCTCGAGCGTCATCGCCGTACTGGCCCCGTGCAACTCGCCGGACAGGCTCTCCAGCGAGGCCTGCAGGGATTCGTTGCCCGACGTGCGCTGCAGGCTACCCGCACCCTCCATGAAACTCGTCGACGCCGGCGTGATGCCCGACGGCGCCGACGAGCCCAGCTGGGTATCGATCTGGTCGAAGGCGGACTCCACGCGCTGCGCGGCACCGAAGGATGCCGCGGTGTAGCTCATGCCCTGCACGGCGGTGGCCTCCACCCGCGACACGTCGAGCCACGCATTGTTGGCGTCATAGTTGAGCGTGGCATCGAGCAAGGTCACGTTGGACGCCTTGTTCAACGCGCTGAACGTCCCGCTCAGGCCGCCGTCGGCGCTGAGCACGTCGGTATGCGAGTTGGTCACATAGCCGCTGTCGATGCCGATGACATAGAGATCGCCGCCAGTGAGGCTGGCGCTGCCGCCCACACGCAGCGCCGAACCCAGCGAAAGCGCCAGCCGGCCATCGCCCTTCTGGGTGTAGTTGCCGGTCACGTTGACGTCACCACCAGCGACCTCGAGCACACCGGCATTGTTGACGCCGCCGCCGATCGTCGGCGTACCCCTGAGGGTGCCCTGCGCGTCGATGTTCACGCTGCCCGCCAACGCTTTGGCGGTCAACACGCCACCCTCGATTCGGGTCGTCCCGGTATAGGTCGACGGCTGGGTGAGGTTGAGTGTGCCCGTACCCTGCTTGATCAGGCCGCCGGCACCGGAAATCGGGTTGTTCCAGCTCGAACTGCCGCCGAAACTGACGGTCACGTTACCCCAGTCGAACTTGGCCGGGCCGTCCACTGCCTTGCCGACATTCAGTTCACCATAGCCGAACACCGGGTCGGGCCCCGGCGCGCCGAGATCGTCGGCGGTACCGAGCAGGGTCTGCCGCACCAGGTCGTTGTTGAAGTACGGAAACGCCTGCCACACCAGGGCGGCGGCACCGGACACCTGGGGTGCGGCGAACGAGGTACCCTGGACTATCCAGTAATCCGGATCGGCGGTGCTTGAGGTCGCGTCCTTGTCCAGCACGACCACGTCGCCCGGCGCAGCCAGGCAGTAGTTCATCGCCTTGCCGCAGGCGTTCGAGTAGCTGGCCAACTGGTCCGGGTGGTTGCTGTCCACCGCGACAACCACCAGCCAGCCCTGCTCGAGCTGTGGCGCCAGGCTGGGCAAGGCAGCGATGTCGCTGGGATCGCTCCTGGACTCGTTGCCGGCGGCGAATACCACCAGGCCGCCATGCTGCACCACGAACGGCTGGTAGGCGTCGGCGAAGGCCTGGTTGATCGAGGCGTCGGTGGTATCCCAGTAGATGCCGCCCCACGAATTGTTCATCACCTCCACGCCGGCGGCGATCAGCGCCGGGTTGAGGGTCTGCCCGAAGAACGCGGCATCGGCGGCGGTGACCTGGTTGCCCTGACCGGAGCCATCGTCCTCCGGTTCGGCATCGCTGATGATGCGCGCCGATACCAGGTCGGCACCCGGCGCGATGCCGCCCGGGAACTCGTCGAACGCCGTGCCGGCGGCAATCTGCGAGACCCAGGTGCCGTGTCCGACCACGTCATCGATGGAGGTGTTGTTGGCGGCCGGGTCGACGTAGATCAATTCCTGCTTGACCCGCCCGGCTACAGTCGGGTTGTTGCTCATGATGCCGCTGTCGACGATGCCGATGGTGACGCCGGTGCCGATGAAGCCCCGATCGTGGGCCGGGTAGGTGTTGGTAATGCTGAGCTGGGCGTCCAGCGGTGGCTGGTCCGGCGGTGGCGGTGCCGGCGGTGGCGGCGGTGGCGCCGGGGGAGGGGCGGAGGGGCTGACCGGTGGCGTCGTGATCGTGCCTCCGCCGCCGCCGCAGGCACTCAATGCAAACGCCAAAGCCGTCAGCAACGCTACGTTGCGCCGGCGCAATCCTGCTCCGATCGTGTTCATGCCCCACCCCTCCACCTCTGCCCACCGAACAAGGCCGTCGACGATCGCGCACGGCCCACCTCCCCCTGGTCACGCATCTTCGCACAACTCGCATTCGGCAAGGCGGAGTAGAACCCACAATCAGCATTTGGATGAGCTATTTGCCGTCACTTGCGGCGCGCTGCGATAATCGAGTGGCTATCCCCGGGCGTTCACGCCCTTCAGTACCCCAAGCGGAGTATCCCCATGTCGGATGTCAGCATTGTCATCGTCGGTTCCAAGCGTACGGCCATCGGGTCGTTCCTCGGTCAGTTCACTGGTGTCCCCAGTCCGAAGCTGGGCGCCACGGCCATCCGTGCCGCGCTGGAGCAATCCGGGGTGGCTCCGACCGAGGTCAGCGAAGTGATCATGGGTTGCGTGCTGCCGGCCAACCTGGGCCAGGCGCCCGCCCGCCAGGCATCCCTGGCCGCGGACCTGCCGACCAGCACCGGCTGCACCACGATCAACAAGGTGTGCGGCTCGGGCATGAAGGCGATCATGCTGGGCCATGACCTGATCAGGGCCGGTTCGGCCAGCGTGGTGGTAGCCGGCGGAATGGAGTCGATGACCAACGCACCACACATGGTCAACGCACGTACCGGCATCCGCTACGGTAACGCCGAGCTGGTCGACCACATGGCCTGGGACGGCCTGATGAACCCGTACGACGGCAAGGCGATGGGCGTATTCGCCGAATCCTGTGCCGACAAGTACCACTTCAGCCGTGAGGACCAGGATGCGTACTCGATCGAATCGGTGAACCGGGCCAAGGCCGCCCAGCAAAATGGTGCCTTCGCCAACGAGATCGTGCCGGTCACGATAAGCAGCCGCAAGGGTGACGTACAGATCGACACCGACGAACAACCCGGCCGCTCCGACGTGGCCAAGATCCCGACCCTGCGTCCGGCCTTCCGCAAGGAAAACGGCACGGTCACCGCTGCCAGCTCGTCCAGCATCTCCGATGGCGCCGCCGCGGTGGTGCTGCTGTCGGCCGACGACGCCAGCAAACGTGGGCTGAAGCCGTTGGCCCGCATCGTCGCGCACGCCACCCATTCACAGGAACCCGAATGGTTCACCATCGCGCCGGTGGGGGCCATCAAGAAGGTACTGGACAAGGCCGGCTGGAAGGCCAGCGAGGTCGACTTGTGGGAAATCAACGAGGCCTTCGCGGTGGTTACCATGGCAGCCATGAAAGACATCGGCATCGCACACGACAAAGTCAACGTAAACGGCGGCGCCTGCGCACTTGGTCACCCCATCGGCTGTAGCGGCGCACGGCTGGTGGTGACCCTGATCAACGCCTTGAAAACACGGGGTCTGCGCCGCGGGGTGGCGACCCTTTGCATTGGCGGTGGCGAGGCAACGGCAATTGCGCTGGAGTGCATGGACTGAGTCCGGACCGCCGGGCCCGGGTGCTTCGAGGCCATCACCTGACGCTTGCGTAAATCCGTTTTCAATTCACCCCGAGTCTGCGCCATAAAAAAGTGGCGCAATGTCCACGAAAGGGTTATTAATACACGGCCAAACGGCATTCCACGGCAAAGGAGATTCCCTATGAAGTTTACGCGTACCCTACTCGCCGCCGCGCTCGTCGCGCTGTTGGCGGCCTGCAGCAATGGCGCGCAGGATTCCGCGCAAGACGCCCAGCAGTCGGCTGACACGGCGCAGCAGTCGGCGGATCAGGCTCAGCAGGCTGCGGACCAGGCCGCCGATCAGGCTGGCACCGCGGCCTCCGCCGCTGGTGAGGCTGCCGACCAGGCTGACGCCGCGGCCGGTGCTGCCGATGAGGCAGCCCAGGCTGCCAGTGCCGCGTCAGCGCTCGCTCCAGCGGAGTCCGACACCGCGAAGGACGCCATGTCGATGGCCAAGGATGCGGCAAGCGACGCCGCCGACGCTGCCAAACAGGCGAAGGACGCTGCGAAAGACGCTGCCGACAAGGCGAAGGACGCAGCGAAGGACCACTGATCCTTCGACAACGCGTATGGAAAACGGCCGCCACGTGCGGCCGTTTTCTTTGCGCCACTCCGCCACACCATCGATGTGCGGCTTTGGGTCACCGGACCCGGCCCGTTATCATCGCCGATTCGGCCCGGGGTTGTTCTGCTCTATTCAACACAGGCGTTGAATGAATCAGAGTCTCCCCGGACGACACCTCCTGCCGAGTTCATGCCCATGAGCGTCATTGCATCGCAGATCGATCCGCGTTCGCCCGAGTTCCAGGCCAGCAGCCGCCAATTGCGTGCAGTGACCGATGACTTGCAGCAACAACTGGCGCGCACGGCGCAGGGTGGCGGCGCCAGGGCGCGCGAGAAACACATCGCCCGCGGCAAGCTGTTGCCACGCGAGCGTATCCGTGCCCTGCTCGATCCCGGCTCACCGTTCCTCGAGTTGTCGCCAATGGCGGCCCATGGCATGTATGAGGACGCCGCACCCGCTGCCGGGTTGATCACCGGGATCGGGCGTATCCATGGACTGGAGGTGGTGGTGGTGGCCAACGACGCCACGGTCAAGGGCGGCACCTATTTTCCGATCACCGTGAAAAAACATTTGCGTGCGCAGGAAGTGGCACTGGAAAACAACCTGCCCTGCGTCTACCTGGTCGACTCCGGTGGTGCCTTCCTGCCGCTTCAGGACGAGGTTTTCCCCGACAAGGAACACTTCGGCCGCATCTTCTACAACCAGGCACGGATGTCGGCATTGAACATTCCGCAGATCGCCGTGGTCATGGGCTCATGCACCGCCGGCGGCGCCTATGTGCCGGCGATGAGCGACGAAACCATCATCGTGCGTGAACAGGGCACGATCTTCCTCGGCGGTCCGCCACTGGTGAAGGCCGCCACCGGCGAGGTAGTGGATGCCGAGACACTTGGCGGCGCGGACGTCCATACGTCCATTTCCGGGGTGGCCGACCACTTCGCCGAGAATGACGCACACGCATTGTCGATTGCGCGCGATATCGTGGCCAGCCTCAACCGCACCAAGAACATGCCATTGGCATTGCGCACGCCGCTCGAACCGAAGTACCCGGTCGAGGAACTTTACGGCGTGATCCCGCAAGACACCCGCCGCCCGTTCGACATCCGCGAGGTGATCGCGCGCATCGTCGATGGTTCGGAGCTGCACGAATTCAAGGCGCGTTACGGCAAGACCCTGGTCTGCGGCTTCGCGCACATCCATGGCTACCCGGTTGGCATCATCGCCAACAACGGCATCCTGTTCGCCGAGAGCGCGCTCAAGGGCACGCACTTCATCGAACTGTGCAACCAGCGCAACGTGCCGCTGGTGTTCCTGCAGAACATCACCGGCTTCATGGTCGGCAAGAAATACGAACAAGCCGGCATTGCCAAGGACGGCGCCAAGATGGTGACTGCAGTGGCGTGTTCGCACGTGCCGAAATTCACCGTGGTGATCGGCGGCAGCTTTGGCGCCGGCAATTACGCAATGTGTGGTCGGGCCTACGGCGCCCGCTTCCTGTGGATGTGGCCGAACGCGCGGATCAGCGTGATGGGTGGCGAGCAGGCTGCCTCGGTGCTGGCCACGGTCAAGCGCGACGGTATCGAGACCAGGGGCGGCGAGTGGTCGGCGGAGGAGGAAGAAGCGTTCAAGGCGCCCCTGCGCGAGCAGTACGAGCGCCAGGGCCATCCTTACTACGCCAGCGCCCGACTGTGGGACGACGGCATCATCGACCCGGTCGATACCCGCCGCGTACTGGGTCTGGCGATCTCGGCCTCGTTGAACGCGCCGATCGAGTCGCAGCGTTATGGCGTGTTCCGGATGTGAGGGGCGCCAGGCCCGACGCTGCGGCCTCGCCTGCGGTCCACCGGCCATCGTCATCACTCACCACACACCCGAGACATCTCGGCCCCGGCCCGTACAAGACGAACCGGAGCCAATGAACGTCAGGCCAACGCGATGCGATCAGCCGCGCGCAGGCTGCGTCGTGCCGCCAGCAACACGCGGCGTGCCGCGATGCTTGCTGAATCCCATGCCAATCACCAGCATGACGGCGGTGACCAGGTAAAAGGTCAGCATCATGCCGGAAGGCCGTGCATCGTAGCCGACCAGGATGTGCAGGATGCGCCCAAGGAACGAATCGTCGGCGAGCAGCCAGGAGCTGTCCCACATCTGCATTCCCCAGCTCGGCAGCAGATCGGCCTGTGACAGATAGCGCGCCGCATTCGACGCCAGCCCCGCCGCAAGCAGTACCAGCATCCAGTTGGTCGCGGTGAAAAAATGTCGTACCGGGATGCGCAGCAGGCCGAAATACAGGGCGAAACCGGTGAGCGTGCCGCCCGCAATACCGATGGCCAGGCCGCGATACATGCCATCCGCGCCGCCGGCCACCATGCCATACAGGAACAGCACGACCTCGGAACCCTCGCGCAACACCGCGAGCGCGACCACCGCCAGCAGGATGCCGAGCGAGCTTGCACCGGTGCTGACCGCGCTCCCGACCTCCTTCATGTGCCGCGTCAACTCACGCGCGTGGGACGACATCCAGATCACGTGCCAGCCAATCATCAGCACGGCGGCAAGCAGCACCCCGGCATTGAAAACCTCCTGGCCCATGCCGCTGGCTGCATTGGCGATCGCTCCGGCGGACGCCGCCACCAGCATCGCGCCAATCACACCGAGGCCGATACCGCCACCAATGTACCAGCCGCGTCCGCGGACCCCACGGGTTGCCGCGGCAACGACGGTAACGATGAGGGCCGCTTCGAGCACCTCGCGAAAAACCAGCAGTGCAATACCCCACATGACTTACTCCGCGATCAGGCGACCCTGCGCCGTGTCCTGATGGAAATCACCGAAGAACTTGTAGCTCCCGGCGTCCAGTGGGCCGATGAAGACCGTGACCTTGCCGTTCGGCATGATGATCTTCTCGCGCTTGAGGTCGATACTTTCGAACTCCTCGGGCGTGGAGTCCTTGTTGGTGACGATCAGCTTGAACTTCACTCCGGCCGGGACCCTCAACTCTTCCGGCTGATAGCGATGGTTCTCGATCGCGAGATGAAACTCGGGGACGTCAGCGGCAAAAGCAAACAGCGGTGCCGCGGCAAGCAGCAGGGCCAAAAAAATTTTCATCGTGTGTTCCGAATAATGCTTGTGATGGTAATGATTATCGTTTGTGCGCACCAATCCACGCTGAACCGATCTATCGCGCCGCATCCGGGGCATAGCGCAGGTTGTCCAGCAACGGTGTCTTCGGCCGCTGAATCTGCAGGAACTCGGCGCCGATCATCTGGTGGCATTCCGTGCAGGCAGCGGAAAGTTGATCGTAGGCCTTGGCGAACTCGGCCTTGTCCTTTTTCTCCAGCGCCTTCTGCACCGTGCGAATGGCCGGATTCATCAATGCCGGCATGACGTCGGCAAGCTTCTCCGGTTGTACCTCGGGGGCCTCGCCATTGGTCTGTTCGATGCCGCGCAAGGCCTCGCCCAGTTCGCCGACCATGAAGTAGGCGAGGTTCCAGTTACCGGCCTCGCCCGCCCACCACAAGCGGTCGTGCCGGATCTGCAACTCCAGCATTTGCTGGCCGAGTTCGGGCACGTGCTGCTGTTTTTCGAGCTTGGCGATGCGCGCCTCCAATGCGGCGATTTCCGCATTGTCCGCGGCCGGAGCCACGGCCCTTTCGACGGCGTTAGCCGCCGGCCAAACACCCGCCAGACAAGCGCCGAGGGCCAAGGCCGAGTACAGGAGAACAGATTTCATCAAGCTTCCAATTGAGAACGGTTCCTATCCGCGATGATGGGCGCAAACCGCTGTCAATGCAAGTCGATGTATTCCCTTCTGTCTTCAGTGCGGCAACACGCCGCGGCGTCACGGCTGGGCATCTTCGCCGCGCAGGCGCACGTCGCCCGGCTGCATCGCGTCACGCTCAGCCTCGGTGTCTCGCTGCGACTCAAAAAAGCGCTGAATCTGGCGACATAGCTCCAGCGTCCCTTCGCGCGCCACGGCCGAAATCAGGAACCAGGGCTCACTCCAGCCAAGCTCGGTCACGATGCGTTCGGCCACCGCACGGCGCTCGTCAGCGGGCAGCACATCGGCCTTGTTCAGCACCAACCAGCGCGGGCGCTCCAGCAGGTCCGGATCAAATTTCTCCAGCTCCTGCTCGATCGCGCGCACCTGACCGGCCACATCGACATCATCCAGCGGGGCGATATCGACGATATGCAAGAGCAGTCGGGTACGCGAAACATGGCGCAAAAACTGGATACCCAGTCCGACGCCGTCGGCAGCACCCTCGATCAGGCCGGGAATGTCCGCAATCACGAAACTCTGGTCGGTGCCGAGGCTGACTACGCCCAGGTTCGGGTGCAAGGTGGTAAACGGATAGTCCGCCACCCGCGGCGTCGCCGCCGAGACCGCGCGGATGAAGGTGGACTTGCCTGCATTGGGGAAGCCGAGCAGGCCGACATCGGCCAGCAGGCGCAATTCGAGCTTGAGCTCGCGCGCATCGCCCGGGGTGCCCGGGGTGGCCTTGCGCGGTGCCCGGTTCACCGAGCTCTTGAAGTGGATGTTGCCCAGCCCGCCCTTGCCACCCTGCGCGACCAGCATGCGCTGGCCGTGTGCAGTGAGGTCACCGATCACCTCGTCGGTGTCGACGTTGGTGATCATGGTGCCGATCGGCACCCGGATCATGGTGTCCTCGCCGCCCTTGCCATACATCTGGCTGCCCATGCCGTTCTGGCCGCGCTGCGCCCTGAAGCTGCGTTGATGGCGGAAATCAACCAAGGTATTGAGGCCTTCGTCGGCCACCAGCCACACCGAACCCCCTGTACCACCATCGCCGCCATCGGGACCGCCGAACGGAATGAACTTCTCACGGCGGAAGCTGATGCAGCCATTGCCGCCATCGCCGGCGTGGACTTTGATGTTTGCTTCGTCGACGAATTTCATTGGGGAACCGGGAATGGGGAATGGGAAATGGGAAGCGCCGGGAAATCGCTGCTGATCTGGAGGGTATCCGGGTTTGGCTTTCAGCCATTCCCTATTCCCGATTCCCGGCTCGCCATAAACAAAAGCCCCGCCTAAGCGGGGCTCTCGTCACCGCGCCTGGCGAGCTTACGCCTGCACGACGTCGACGAACCGGCGGTTCTTGCCGCCACGCACGGCGAACTGAACCTTGCCGTCGACCAGCGCGAACAGTGTGTGATCACGGCCCAAGCCCACGCCGTTACCGGGATGGAACTGGGTGCCGCGCTGACGCACGATGATGTTACCGGCTTCGATGGCCTGGCCACCGTAAACCTTGACGCCGAGGTATTTCGGGTTCGAGTCGCGACCGTTCCGGGTGGAGCCGCCTGCCTTTTTATGTGCCATGACTATCTACTCCAGCTGAATCAGGCGTTGATGCCCGTGATCTCGATTTCGGTGAAATGCTGCCGATGGCCCTGCTGACGCTTGTAGTGCTTGCGGCGGCGAAACTTGATGATGCGGATCTTGTCTGCGCGGCCGTGCTTGCGCACGGTGGCACTGACGGTGGCGCCTTCGACGACCGGCGCACCGACGGTGACCGACTCGCCCGAGCCAACCAGCAATACCTGGTCGAAGCTCACCGTGGCGCCTTCATCGGCGGTCAACAGCTCCACGCGCAGCACGTCGCCCTGCTGCACGCGGTACTGCTTGCCACCGGTCTTGATGACTGCATAACTCATGGGAACGCCCTTCTGTCGTTATTCTCTTGGGTATCGCCATCACCATTTTCAGGCGCGGCGAACCGGGGATTATAGCGAGCACAGTCCGGGCTGGTCAAATACTGACCAGCCCCGCTTCACGGGCCTTCCGCCGGCAACGCGACCAAGGCTGAAAGTGGCTCAGTGAACGCTCGTCGGCGTCATGGATGGCCCCGCAGCCGCGGGACTGGCCGGGGGGCAGCGGCCCTTGGCGTCCAGTGTGCCCTTCTGCTGCAGTTCCCTGACCATCGCCTCGCCACGCTCGCGACCCCACTGCTGACCGATCTTCATTCCCTCGGCCATGGTCACCGGCATCTGGGTGATCACCTTCTGGCCCAGCGGCGACTTGTAGAACTTCAGCAGGCCGGCGACGTCCTTGGCAGTGAAGTGCTGCTGGTAGACCGGCACCATCCGGCTCAGCAACTGTTCGGTACCGCTGGCGTCGATGAAATTTTGCCAGTAGGAGGCGGGCACGCACGGTGCGGCCTGCCCCATGATGCCAGCCATCTGCGAGTTCATCTGGCCGAACATCTGGCTCAGGTGCATGACTTCGAACAACTGACGCACCTGTTGGTCGCTGGGCGCCGCCGCCGCAACCGGTCCACTTGCGCCGAAGGTCAATGCCGCGACGGCGGCGATGCCGATCCACTTGCGCATGACTGTCGTCTCCTTTGGCCCATGAACGCCGCCAGGATGGCGGTAAGCGCTCATTGGGCCACAACTGCCTGCGATAGGGAAACGGGATCCGCGCTCGCCTGCGGCGCGGCTCTTCGCCGAGCCTTCAGAACTCCTTGGTATAGAATGAACTCCCCCCATATACGGCGTCCATGGACACCATTCGCATCCGCGGCGCTCGCACGCACAACCTCAAGAATATCGACCTCGACCTGCCCCGCGACCAGCTGATCGTGATCACCGGCCTGTCCGGTTCGGGCAAATCCTCGCTGGCTTTCGACACCATCTACGCCGAAGGCCAGCGTCGCTATGTCGAATCGCTGTCGGCGTACGCGCGGCAATTCCTGTCGATCATGGAGAAGCCCGACGTCGACCATATCGAAGGCCTGTCGCCGGCGATCTCGATCGAGCAGAAATCCACCTCGCACAACCCGCGCTCCACCGTGGGCACGATCACCGAGGTCTATGACTACCTGCGCCTGCTGTACGCTCGCGTGGGCACGCCGCGTTGCCCCGATCACGGCATTCCGCTGGCAGCGCAGACGGTGAGCCAGATGGTCGATGCCACCCTGGCGCTGGATACCGGCACACGCTACATGCTGCTGGCGCCGGTGATCCGCGAGCGCAAGGGCGAGCACGTGCAGGTATTCGAGCAATTGCGCGCGCAGGGCTTCGTCCGCGCTCGCGTCGACGGCGTCGTGCACGACCTCGACGCGGTGCCGCCGCTGACCCTGCGCCAGAAGCACACGATCGAGGCGGTGATCGACCGCTTCCGTCCGCGCGAGGACATCAAGCAGCGCCTGGCCGAATCGTTCGAGACCGCATTGCGGCTGGGCGACGGCCTGGTGATCGTGGCCAACATGGATGCGCCGGACACACCGGAACAACTGCTGTCCTCGCGCTACTCCTGCCCGGTCTGCGACTACTCGCTGCCGGAGCTGGAGCCGCGGCTGTTCTCGTTCAACTCACCGATCGGCGCCTGCCCCAGCTGCGACGGTCTGGGCGTGACCCAGGTGTTCGATCCCGCGCGCGTGGTCGGCCACCCGGAGCTGTCGCTGGCCAGCGGCGCGGTGCGCGGCTGGGATCGCCGCAATGCGCACTATTTCCAACTGATCCTGTCGCTGGCAGCACACTACGGTTTCGAGGTGGATACGCCCTGGCGCAAACTTCCCGCCGGGGTGCAGCAGGCGGTGCTGTACGGCAGCGGCAAGGAAAAAATCGCCTTCCGCTACCTCACCGAGCGGGGCGGAAAGGTCACCCGCGAGCACACGTTCGAAGGCATCGTGCCCAACCTCGAACGACGCTACAAGGAAACCGGATCCTCTGCCGTGCGCGAGGAGCTGGCCAAGTACATCAGCGACCAGCCCTGCCCCGCCTGCGACGGCCAGCGGCTGAATCGTTCGGCGCGCAATGTGTTCGTCGCGGACCACGCCCTGCCGTCGCTGACCCATCGCTCGATCGACGACGCGCTGGCGTTCTTCGCCGACCTCGAGCTGCCCGGCTGGCGCGGCGAGATCGCGGCAAAGATCGTCAAGGAAATCCGCGAGCGGCTGACCTTCCTCAATGACGTCGGCCTGAACTACCTCACTCTCGACCGTCAGGCCGACAGCCTCTCCGGCGGTGAGGCGCAGCGCATCCGCCTCGCCTCGCAGATCGGCGCCGGCCTGGTCGGCGTGATGTACGTGCTGGACGAGCCTTCGATCGGCCTGCACCAGCGTGACAACGCGCGCCTGCTCGGCACGCTGACGCGGCTGCGTGACCTTGGCAACACGGTAATCGTGGTGGAACACGACGAAGACGCGATCCGCATGGCCGACCACGTACTCGACATCGGCCCCGGCGCTGGCGTGCACGGTGGCGAGATCGTGGCGCAGGGCAGCGTGCAGGACATGCTCGATGCGCCGCGTTCGATCACCGGCCAGTTCCTCTCCGGCGAACGCATGATCGAGGTACCGAAGGAGCGCCGCCAGCCGGCCGACGACGCGTCGTGGCTGCGCTTGAACGGAGCCAGCGGCAACAACCTGAAGCAGATCGACCTGGCGATTCCGGCTGGACTGTTCACCTGCATCACCGGCGTGTCCGGCTCGGGCAAGTCGACCCTGATCAACGACACCTTGTTCCGCCTCGCCGCCGCCGAACTGAATGGCGCGGGCGCGCAGGCGGCACCGTGCAAATCCGTCGAAGGCATGGATCTGTTCGACAAGGTGGTCGACATCAACCAGGCGCCGATCGGCCGCACGCCGCGCTCCAACCCCGCCACCTACACCGGACTGTTCACCCCGCTGCGCGAAATGTTCGCGCAAGTGCCGGAGGCACGTGCCCGCGGATACACGCCAGGCCGCTTCAGCTTCAACGTGCGCGGCGGCCGCTGCGAAGCCTGCGAGGGCGACGGCCTGATCAAGGTGGAGATGCACTTCCTGCCCGACGTCTACGTGCCCTGCGACCTTTGCCACGGCAAGCGCTACAACCGCGAGACACTGGAAGTGCTGTACAAGGGCCACACGATTGCCGATGTGCTCGACATGACGGTGGAGGACGCGCTGAAGCTGTTCGAGAACGTGCCGACCATCGCGCGCAAGCTCGACACCCTGCGCGCGGTGGGCCTGGACTACATCAAGCTCGGCCAGAGCGCGACCACGCTGTCCGGTGGCGAGGCGCAGCGCGTGAAGCTGTCCAAGGAACTGTCCAAACGCGACACCGGCCACACCCTGTACATCCTCGACGAACCCACCACCGGCTTGCACTTCCACGACATCGAGCAGTTGCTCGACGTGCTGCACCAACTGGTCGACCAGGGCAACACGGTGGTGGTGATCGAGCACAACCTGGACGTGATCAAGACCGCCGACTGGGTCGTCGACCTCGGCCCCGAGGGCGGCGACGGTGGCGGTCGCATCCTGGTGGCCGGCACCCCGGAGACGGTGGCGGCCACGCCTACCTCGTACACCGGTCGATTCCTCGCGCCACACCTGAAAATCGTCAAGCCGAAAAAACCCGGCGCCACCAAGCGGGTCAAGGCCGCGACCAAACACGTCGCCTCGGCCGACAAGTACAAGCCGATGCGCGGCAGGAAGAAACGCTCATGACCCCACCCGACCCAAGCCACGTCACCGCCACGGACACGCCGCTGTTCGTCGCCACGGTCAGCGTGCGCTGGCGCGACCTGGACGCCTTCAACCATGTCAACAATTCCAATTACCTCACCTACCTGGAAGAGGCCCGCCTGCAGTGGCTGCGGCACGTGCCCGACTGGTTCGGCGAGGAGGCAATGCCGGTGCTGGCGGCCAGCGAGCTGCAATATCGTCGCCCGATCGCGTGGCCGTCCACGCTGCACGTCGAATTGCGCTGCACACGGCTCGGCAACAGTTCGATCACGATTGCCCATCGCATCATCGATACCGATGATGCGACCCGCCTGTACAGCGACGGCCACGTGGTGATGGTGTGGATGAACCCCGCCACCGGCAAGTCGGCAGCGTTGCCCGGCAGCATCCGCACCGCCGTGGCCGCAGCCACTCCTGCAGCCTGAAATCACCACTCCACCACGAGCGGTCCGGCTCACGCGAACCATTCGCACGCCGTCGCTATGATGGGCGCCGGTTTCCACCATGGAGCTCGCCCGATGAGCACACCAGCGCGCAGCGTGTTGACCCTTTCCGTGGCCTGTACCCTGGCCCTGGTCGGACTTGCCCCTGTCCAGGCCCAGACCCCGGCTGCCTTGACCGTGTATCGCAGCGACAGTAGCGCGCTGTATGCCAGCAGCGGCGATGGCGGCGTCGACGACGGTTATGCCGTGGTGCGCGAACAGCGTGTACTGAAACTCGCGGCCGGCACGCATGACGTGATGCTTGGCGATCTTCCCATCCACATTGATCCCGAGGCTATCGCGCTGGGCTTCCCGGACGGTGGAGCGGAAATCCTTTCGCAACGGCTGCGGCTTGCCCAGGGCGCCTCGGGCTCCTTGACCGGCGTGGTCGGGCACAAGGTCAACGTGCTCGGCAGCAACGGCGAATCGCTGGCCGACGGCACTCTGATGCGCGTTGGCGACGGCCTGCTGGTTCAGGGCACCCAGGGCACCACCCTGGTGCGCAACTACGCGGCGCTACGTTCGGCTGATGGCTCGTTTCCGACCGGTTCCAGCCTGGACCTGCGCGTGGATGCCAGCCGCACTGGCTCGGTCAAGGCCTCGCTCAGCTACCCCACCGCCGGCCTCGGCTGGCGCACCGCCTATGTCGCAACGCTGCAGCCGGACGCCACCTGCCGCATGCAGTTCGAATCGCGCGCCAGCATCGCCAATCGCAGCGGACGCGACTGGACCGACGCCCAGGTGACCCTGATCGCCGGCGAACCAAACATGGCCAAGAGATCCGGCCCGCGCCCGATGATGGCGATGGCACGAAGTCTCGACACGACCGAACCGATGCCGCAACAGGACAGCCTCGGCGACTACCGCAGCTTCACCCTGCCCGGCACGGTGAACCTGCCCGATGGCAGCGTCAGCCAGGTGCCGCTGTACGCCACGCGCACGCTGGATTGCGAACACACCACCGTGCTCGAAAACGGCAACGCGTACCAGCCGCGCCAGCCCAACCTCAATCGAGATTTCTTCCAGCGCGGCGCCATCGTCAGCAAACTGAAACTGAAGGCGTTCGACAGCCTGCCGGCCGGTTACCTGCGCGTACTCACGGCCGATCGCCGCGGCGTTCCGCAATTCGTGGGTGAAGGTCGCATCAACGACACGCCCAAGGGTAGCGACGCCACGATCAGCCTGGGCACGCCGTTCGATCTGCGCGCCGGGCGCACGCGCACCAGTTTCCATGTCGACCAGAACGGTCGTACGCTGGACGAGGCCTTCCGCATCGAGCTCAGCAATGCGGGCGACAGTGCACGCACGGTGACGGTGCGCGAGCATCCCAACCGCTGGCGCGAGTGGAAGCTGGTTTCCTCCAGCGGCAAGCCCAGCAGCCAGACGGCCGACACGCTGGACTTCCGCGTCGAGGTTCCCGCCAATGGCAAGGCCACGCTCACCTATGCAGTGCGCTACAGCTGGACCGCCGATGAACTGCCCCAGTAACCCCGAACGGAGTCCACCATGCTCAACCTGATCACCCACCACAACGACATTCGCGAGATCCGGCTGGCCCGCCCTCCGGTCAATGCGCTGAACCAGGAACTGCTGCATGCGTTGCGCGACGCCATCGACAACAGCGTGCGCGAAGGCGTACGCGGCATCGTGTTGTCCGGCGCCCCGGGGCTTTTCTCGGCCGGGGTCGACGTACCCGCCCTGCTCCAGCGCGAGCGCCAGGGCGTGCTCGAATACTGGCGCGAATTCTTCGCCCTGTGCGGCACCCTGGCCCGTGCCCCGGTCCCACTGATCGCCGCGATCACCGGCCACAGTCCGGCCGGTGGCGCGGTGCTGGCACTGTTCTGCGACTACCGGGTGATGGCCGAAGGTCCGTACCGGATCGGCCTCAACGAAGTGCAGGTCGGGCTGATCGTGCCCGAGGCGATCCAGTTGGCCTTGCGCCGCGTCGTAGGTACCCGACGCGCCGAGCGGCTGCTGGTCTCCGGCGCGATGATCGAATCGGCCGAGGCGCTTGCCTGCGGCTTCGTCGACGAGCTCACCGGCGTCGACCAGGTGATCACGCGCGCCGTGCACTGGCTGGGTGAGCTGCTGGCACTGCCCTCGCACGCGATGCTGACCACCCGCAGCCTGGCGCGGGCCGACCTTCTGGCGGCGTATGCCGACCTGGAGGCGTTGCCGCTGGAGGACTTCACCGAGGCGTTCTTCCACCCCACGACGCAGGCGGTGCTGCAGCAGTTGGTTGCGCGACTCAAGGCGAAAAAATGAGGCTGCCGCAGCAGCGGGTTCCTGCGGCAACAGGTCAGCCTTTGGCAACCGGCCGCGCCGGATCGCTGACCCAGCCGCTCCACGAGGGGGCGTACAGGCGCGAGCCAGGCAGTCCGGCGTATTCCATCGCCAGGATGTTGTGGCAGGCCGTCACTCCCGAACCACACATGTGGACCACGTGATCAGCGGATGTGCCGCCCAGCACGGCGGCAAATTCCGCGCGCAACTGCGCGGCGGGCTTGAAGTGGCCATCACTGCCGAGGTTGTCGGCATACGGGCGGCTCAACGCACCGGGCACGTGGCCAGCGACGCGATCGAGCGGCTCGACATCGCCTCGAAAGCGCGGCGCGCCCCGCGCATCCAGCAACTGTCCGGCGGCACCGTCACGGACTGCCGCGTGGTCGACCAGCACCTGGCTCGGGTCATAGTGCAGCGACAACGTGCCGGCCTGCCGCGCCGGGCTTTCGCCGGTGGCGACGGGAAGGCCCGCTGCCAGCCAGGCGGCGTAGCCGCCATCGAGCACGGCCGCGCCACGCACGCCGACCAGGCGGAGCAACCACCACAGGCGCGCGGCGGCCACCGCGCCACCGGCGCAGTCGTAGCTCACCACCTGCAGGTCGCGGCGCCAGCTCCAACGCGAAAGCAGCGCGTTGAATACCGACTCCAGCGGCAGCGGATGCCGGCCCAGGCCCTCGGCCTGACGCGACAGGTCGGAAAGATCGCGATCGAGGCTGGCGTAGACGGCGCCGGGAATATGGCCTTCACGATAATCGCGCTCACCCTTCGACGGATCGCTCAGTTCGAAACGACAATCGACAATCAGCACGGCCTCCGGCGACAGTGCGGCCAGTTCCATCGCATCGATCAAGGTGGTCTTCAGGGTCATGTTCGATCCATCCTCTCCAGCAGGTTGCAAAGCATCGCCGCGGTGGCGCCCCAGATGCGGTGTCCGGCATGGACGAACTCCACCATTGGCAATTCGCGGCCAGCAAATTCCATGGTGTAACGGCGCAGATTGGCCGGATCCAGCAGGAACGCCAGCGGCACCTCGAACACTTCGGCCACTTCGGCTGGCGCTGGATACAACTGCGCTTCGGCCGCAATCCTGGCCACCACCGGGGTCACGCAATAGCCGCTGACCGTCTCGAGGCGATCCAGAAAGCCCAGTGGCGTCACCAGCGCGCGATCCAGGCCAATCTCCTCCTCACTCTCGCGCAAGGCGGTGGCCAGCGCATCGCCATCGCCGGGCTCGCTGCGCCCGCCGGGAAACGCCACCTGGCCGGCGTGCGCCTGCAGGCGACCGTCGCGCACGGTGAATACCAGTCGCGGCTGCACGCCATCGCGGATACCCATCAACACCGCCGCCGGCTGGCGTACGTGGCTGCCCAGCAACTCGCACATGTCGACGTGGTTCCAGCCTGGCCCCACGGGAGGCGCGGACAATGGTCGCAAAGCCTGGACCAGGGTCTCCATCATGGCTGCATGCGCCCCGGAAGCAGCACTTCCATGACATGTCGTCGTTCGGGATCGCTCATTGCCAGCCAACCCCCGATCTCCGCGCCGCTACGCCGGCAGCCCACGCAATAACCGTGCTCGTTCAGCCGACAGGTCCCGATGCAGGGAGTCAAGCGAGGGTCTGGCTGCGGATCCGGGACGTTCGACATGCCTGCGCATGTTAGCACCGGCACAGTTCAGGGCTGGTCGTGCGGAGGCTTGATCTCAAGCAATTCGATCACGAACCGCAGCGCCTCGTTGGGGCCGATGCGCGGGAGCGCCCCTCCTTCGCCATAGGCCAGGCGCGAGGGAATCACCACCATCCAGCGATCGCCCACGCGCATCCGCGGAATCACGTCGCGCCAGCCGGGAATGACCTTGTCCACGGCAATCGTCGCCGGCGCACCGTGCGCCCAGGTGCTGTCGAATTCCGTGCCATCGATCAGCATGCCGCGATAGTTCACTACCACCGTGCTGGTCACTGCGGGGTGCGTCGTGCCATTGCCTTTGTGCAGCACCGAATACTGGATGCCCGAGGGCAATTGCACCACGCCCGGTTTCTTCTGGTTTTGCGCCATGAACGCCGCGCTCTTGCGCGTGTTGTCGGCGGCAATGCGCTCGAACTCGGCCATCGCCTCGCTGTGCATCTGCTGCTGCAGACGGTCGAGCTGCACCTGCATCTCCCGCGTCGGCACGGTCGGCTGGTGCCTGGTATAGGCATCGGTAATCGCCCGCTGCAGGGTGGGCAGGTCCACGTCCGGCGTACCCCGGGCGAACCGGCTGCCGATCTCGTAGCCGATCGCGTAGGAAAGTTTGGCCTTGTCCGGACTGGCCGTCGTGCTCGCCGCGGAAGCAGGCTCCTGTGCCTGCAGTGGTCCGCCCAACAGCACGCCCACGAGCAGCAATCCAGCCAGATGTTTCACGCCTGTCGCCATCAATCCATGCCCTGTCGTAAGAATGAGCCGCGCGTACCGTCCCGGATCCACGCGTCGCATGCCGCCATGCATACGGAGTTGAGAACCCCACCGCCGACAAAGGTTCCCGCTGTTACCATCGCGGGCCTGTCCCCACGGAGCCGATCATGGCCTATCGCAACCTGGAACTCAGCAACCGCGGCGCGGTGCGCACGATCGTAGTGAACCGCCCCGACAAGCTCAATGCGCTCAATCGTGACACGCTCAACGAACTCACGCTGGCGTTCGCCCAGGCCGCCCAGGACGATGCCGTGCGGGCGGTGGTGTTGACCGGTGCCGGCGACAAGGCGTTTGTGGCCGGTGCCGACATCGCCGAGATGAACGGCTACACACCGGTCCAGGCACAGGCATTCTCGCGCACCGGCCAGCGCCTGATGAGCTCGATCGAGCGGCTGGGCAAACCGGTGATCGCGCGTATCCAGGGCTTCGCCCTGGGTGGCGGCATGGAACTGGCCATGGCCTGTCACCTGCGCGTGGCCAGCGAGAAGGCGAACTTCGGCCAGCCGGAAATCAACCTCGGCCTGATCCCGGGCTTCGGCGGTACCCAGCGCCTGCTGCGCCTGGCCGGCCGCGGCGCCGCGCTGGAGCTGTGCCTGACCGGCGCGATGATCAACGCGCAGCGCGCGTTTGAGCTGGGCATCGTCACCCGCGTGGTCGGCGCCGACAACCTGGACGAGAGCGTGAACGCACTGGCCGACCAGTTGGCCGGCGCCGCTCCGCTGGCGGCCGCCGGGATACTCGATGCCGTGTTGCAAGGCGGCGAGACCGCGCTCGACCAGGGCCTGGAATTCGAGACCCAAAGCTTCGCGCTGGCCTTCTCCACCGACGACATGCGCGAGGGTACCAGCGCATTCCTGGAGAAACGCAAGGCCGACTTCAAGGGTCGTTGAAGGCAAGCAGTGCGGGCACTGCCCGCCGGCTTCTGTCCTGCTTCGTGCGGCTGGCAATGCGCACCCTGCCAGCTTGCCGCACTCGGCGCGGCGGGCAATGCCCGCCCTACTCGGTGACCGTCGACGGCTGGAATTCGAGACGCAGGGCTTCGCCCTGGCCTTCTCCACCGACGACATGCGCGAGGGTACCAGCGCATTCCTGGAGAAACGCAAGGCCGACCTTGAAGGCAGGTAGGGCGGGCACTGCCCGCCGGCTTCTGTCCTGCTTCGGCCCAACGGCTTCTGCCGTGCGTCGTGCGGCGGGCAATGCCCGCCCTACCACTGCGAGAGCGCTCAATGTCCGCCAGCGTATTTCTTCTCGCCCGCCGTCACGCGCAGGTCCAGCCGATTTTCCGGTGGTGCCAGCGGGCAGGTGGCGAACGAGGTGAAGGCACATGGGGGGTTGTACGCCTTGTTGAAATCCAGCACGACCTTGCCGCCCTTCGGCGGATCGACGTAGACGAATCGTGCGGCACCGTAGGTTTCCTTGCCGCTGGTGCGATCAGCGAACACGATGAAGTATTGCGTGTCGCCGGGTTCCTCGATCACCGGCAGCAATGCGAAGTGTTTGCCATCGCGGGTGAACTCGAGCTTGCCCGGCACCGGGAACTTGTCGATCGTGCCGATGGCAGTGCCCATCTCCAGCGTCGTGCCGGGTTGGGCCGGCACCCAGGTCGCCTCGATCCGCCAGGAGGGATCGATCGGAAACGAATCGATACCGGCAAAGTGCTGACGTGTCGGTGCGTCGGCATCCTTCACGCGCAGCCCTTTGCGGCCACCGCGATCAATCGCGTAGAAGCTCGCCTTGCCGAAACTCACGAGCGTCGGTCCGGCCTCGCCAGCATGCGCATCGTCGACCAGCACTTTCTGCTGCACGGCCTTGCCGTCGATCAGCGCGCCGCTGTCCGCCGCCAGGGAGAGTTGCATGCTGTCGTCGCCGGCAAGCTTGACCACACCCAGATACTTCGGTCCGGCCTTGAGCACGATGTCGTTGTCCGCCGCGCTGCCGATGCGATTGTCGCCGCGATTGAGCCACTCCAGGCCGATCAGGCTCAACCAGCCGTCGGGCGCAGTCAGCCGCTCGATGCGCCCGGCGCGCCACTGCTCGACATCCTGCCTGTAATGATCGACCTCGGCGGCTTGCACGGTAGCCCCTCCCATAATGACGACGGCAAGAATCAGACTGCTGCGTATCATCAATAAATCCCCCCGAAACAAATGAACGCCGGTGAGTCAGCGCCCACGCAGGAACAGCTTGTCGAGCTCGGCCAGCCCCAGCTGGACCCAGGTCGGACGCCCATGATTGCATTGTCCGGAACGCTCGGTCGCCTCCATCTCGCGCAACAGCGCGTTCATCTCCGGAAGGGTCAGACGGCGACCGGCCCGCACCGAGCCATGACAGGCCATGGTCGAGAGCAGCTCATTCTCCAGCTCCTGCAGCCGGCGCGAACTGCCGTGCTGGGCCAGCTCCGACAGTACATCACGGCTCAACTGGGCGACGTCGGCGCCTTCCAGCAGGGCCGGAATGCGGCGCACCACGATACTCGACGGTCCACTGCGCGACAGCTCCAGGCCCCAGCCAGCCAGCGCTTCGGCGTATTCCTCCGCAGCGGCCGCCTCTTTCGCGCTGACGGCGATCGAAAGCGGCACCAGCAGCATCTGCGAACGCAAGCTGCTGCCGGAACGACCGGTCTTGAGCTTCTCGTAGGTGATCCGCTCGTGCGCCGCATGCATGTCCACCAGGATCAGCCCCTGCGCATTCTCGGCCAGCACATAGATGTTCTTGAGCTGGGCGATCGCGAAACCCAGCGGCGGCGCCTCGCCGGGCTCGGCTTCCGACATCGGCGCCACGCGCGGCGATTCGCCAAGCAACGCGGCATAGTCCGCCAGCGGCTCGTCGCGCACACCCAGCGACAACCGACTCTGGTTGGCACGCGCCGGCCACGCCTGCTGCATCGGCGTGGATGTCGTGGCACTGGCCATGTGCAAGTTGCCGTCGGCCTCCCGGGCCTGCGACGGCACCTTCCCGGCGCGCGTGTGCGCCAACACTTCGTGCAAGGTGCGGAACAGGAAATCATGTACCAGCCGTTGCTCGCGGAAGCGCACCTCGTGCTTGGCCGGATGCACGTTCACGTCGACCCCGGCCGGATCGAGTTCCAGGTACAGCACGAAGGCGGCGTGGCGACCGTGGAACAGCACGTCGGCATAAGCCTGGCGTACCGCATGCGCCACGATGCGGTCGCGCACCAGCCGACCGTTGACGTAGAAATATTGTGAGTCGGCCTGCGCGCGCGAGGCGGTCGGCAAGCCGACCCAGCCGGACAGATGCAATCCGGCCGCGGCGTGATCGATGCGCAGGCTTTGCGCCGGAAACTCCGGACCGAGCACCTCGGCGACCCGCTGCAGCGCGGCCTGTTCGTCGCGCGCCGCCTTCCAGATCCGTACCGGCTTGCCGTTGTGGCTGAGCCGGAACTCCACCGAACTGCGCGCCAGCGCCAGCGACTTGAGCAGGTCGTCGATGTGGGCGAACTCGGTACGCTCGGCACGCATGAATTTCCGCCGCGCCGGCACGTTGTAGAACAGGTCGCGCACCTCGACGCTGGTACCTTGCGGATGCTGCGCCGGTCGTGCCGCCTGCAGCTTTCCACCATCGACCTCGATGCGAAACGCGGCGTCCTGATTGCTTGCGCGCGAGGTCAGCGCGAAGCGTGCCACCGACGACACCGACGCCAGCGCCTCGCCACGGAAGCCCATGCTGGCAACGTGCTCCAGGTCGTCGAAGCTGCCGATCTTGCTGGTCGCATGCGAAGCCACGGCCAACGGTAGCTCGTCGACGTGGATCCCACCGCCGTCGTCGCGCACGCGGATCAGGCGTGCACCACCGGCCTCGATGTCCACCTCGATGCGGGTGGCGCCGGCGTCAAGACTGTTCTCGACCAGTTCCTTGACCACCGAAGACGGCCGCTCGATGACCTCGCCGGCGGCGATCTGGTTGATGAGTTCGGGCGGAAGCGGGCGGATGATCGACATCCGTGAACTTTAGCAGCCTGCCGGGTCGTGGTTGGCAGCGACGCGATCAGCTCGAGGGGATGGTCAGCGTCGCACCGGCACGCACGGTGTTGCTGCTCAGCTGGTTCGCGCTTTTCAGTGCGCCCACGCTGACCCCGTATTGGCGTGCGATGCTGCTCAGGCTTTCGCCGCGCCCGACCTTGTGCATGTCCGAATTCACGGAAGACCTGGCGCCACTCGTCCCGGCATTGCTGACGGACGCCACGCGAGTTCCGTTGCGCTCCGCGGCTTGGGCCGCGAACCAGGTACCCGGTGGCGGGGTCGCTTCAAAATAGTTCTTCACGCCGGACATCACCGCACTGGCGAGCCGCTTCTGATGCGCCGGATCACGCAGCTTGCGCTCTTCCGCAGGATTGCTGATGAACGCCGTCTCCACCAGGATCGAGGGCACATCGGGTGAACGCAGCACCACGAAGTTGGCGCGCTCGACATGGCCGCGGTGGGTCGGCCCCAGTTTGGCCAAGGCCTTGAGCACGTTGCCCGCCACCTCGTCGCTGGCCTGCATGGCCCAACCCTGCTGCATATCGAGCAACACCTTGGCCAGGCTGTCGTTCTGGTTGTCCAGCGAGACACCACCAATCAGGTCGGAACGGTTTTGCCCATCGGCCAGCCAACGCGCCGCCATGCTGGATTTGCCACGCGGCGACAATACCCATACCGATGAGCCCTTGGCGTCGTCGCTGGTGAAGGAATCGGCGTGGATCGACACGAACAGGTCGGCATTGTGCTCGCGGGCAATCTCGTAACGCCGCTTGAGCGGAATGAAGTAATCCCCGTCACGGGTCAATACGGCCTTCATCCCCGGCTGGCGATTGATCTCCGCCGCCAGGTCGCGCGCGACTCCCAGGGTGACGCTCTTTTCCAGCGTACCGGCCGGGCCGTGAGCGCCCTGGTCCTTGCCGCCGTGGCCGGCGTCGATCGCCACCACCACCGCACGCTGGCCATTCAGCATCGCCGCGGCCTGTTCGGCGGCGACCCGGCGGCTGTGCGTGGGGTTGCTGTATGACGGTGTCACCGCGCTGGTGCTGGACTTGTCGTTGCCCGGATAGAGATCCAGCACCAGTCTATAGTCCTGGCCACCGGCCGGCTTCAGCATGAAGCTCTTGAGGCGAACGGCGGGGCTGACCTTGGCGGTGAGCAGCAGGTTCTTGCCACTGCGAACATGGCTGATGCCCTGGTACAAACCCTGGGCCGCCGGCGCGGAGAAGCCGGCCGTAGCCTGGCTGTCACGCAGGTCGACCACGATCTGGCCATCTTTCTGGTCGATCGTGTAATGCAGGGGGCCGATGGCGTCGAGCACCACCCGGGTGTACTCCGGCCCCGCCCACACCCTGGCGTCCTTGAGCTGGGCTGCCTGCACCGGATACCACGGCATCGCCGTCAGGATCACGGCGACCCCCAATCCGACCAGCTTGTTCAGGAAAGCCCTCATGAGCCGCATTGAAACTCAGTCACATCCTGATTGCAAGAGGGTTTTTCTTTTAATATCCATGACCTGCAGGATATTCATCAGGTGATATCAAGTTGTCGCCCACTTGAGCCACCTTTCGGACAGATCCCTGCCCGAATGGCTGTAAAGGGAAAATACAAGAAAAATAAGTACTTAGCCGCATTCAGGACAATCGTCCCAGCAACTCCTCGCCACGCGCGCTGAAGGCACGCAACCGGGCTTGGCGGCCCGCGCCGGCATAGTCGAGACGCAGTTCGAGATCCGCGGCGGGCAGCGCGCCTGCGCCGCGTTCGGGCCATTCCACCAGCACCAGCGCGGCCGGATCGGTCAACGCGTCCAGGCCCAGCCATTCCAGTTCGGCGGGATCGGCGATCCGATACAGATCCAGGTGCCAGGCTGGTCGATCCTGTGCCATGTAGCCTTCGACCAGGCTGTAGGTCGGGCTCTTGACGCGCTCGCCCACATCCAGCGCCATCAGCAAGGCGCGCGCGAAGCTGGTCTTGCCGGCACCGAGCGGACCATGCAGGTACAAGACCAACCCATCATCCAGCGCGGCAGCCACACGCGTCGCCAGGGCGGCCGTCGCCGCCTCGTCGGGCAGCGACCATGCCATGCCGGCATCGATGGCGTTCCTCATGCGTTCCGCCCACCGCTCGGCAGGTCGTTGCCCAGCGCGCGCAGCGGTGCCAGCAGGTCGCTGGCCAGCAGGCCGCGTTCTCCCGCCTGCGCCGCCATATCGCCGGCACGTGCATGCAGGCCGACGCCGATGCACGCTGCCTGCCAGGGGCTGCAGCCTTGCGCCAGCAAGGCGGCGATGATGCCGGTGAGCAGATCGCCCATGCCACCGGATGCCATCCCGGGATTGCCCCATGGACAGACGTCCAGACGTCCATCCGGATCGGCAACCAGACTGCCGGCCCCCTTCAGCACGGCGACGGCGCCATAACGGCAGGCGATTTCCCTCGCGGCGGCAAAGCGATCCTGCTCGATCCCGGTGATGGACACGTCCAGCAACCGTGCCGCCTCACCCGGATGCGGGGTCAACACCACCGGCGCGGCAAACCGTCGTGGCTCTCTCGCCAGCAGGTTGAGGCCGTCCGCGTCCAGCACCAGCGGCTTGCCGCTTTCCAGAGCCGTCAGCCACAAGGCGTGCGACCAGGCGGATTGTCCCAGGCCGGGTCCAAGCGCCAGCACGTCGACGCGCTCCAGCAATGCCTGCAGCGCTTGCGGCCCGTCCACGCCGTGCGCCATCAACTCCGGCCGCGCCGCATTCAAGGCGAACACATTTTCGGCACGGGTCGCCACGCTGACCAGTCCGGCACCGGTGCGCAGCGCCGATTCGCCGGCAAGATGCACGGCGCCGGCCATGCCCTGCCCGCCACCGATCACCAGCACATGGCCGAAACTGCCCTTGTTCGCATAACGATTTCGCGGTGGCAGGAGCTCGGCGGCCAGCAGTCGGGCATCGCACGGGACATGCGCGAACACGGCGGCCGGCACGCCCAGCGTCGCCAACTCCAGCTCGCCGATGCAATCGACGGCCCGGCCGGTATGCAGGCCACGTTTGTGCGCGATGAAGGTGACCGTCAGATCCGCGCGAACCGTCGTGCCGGGGCAATGCCCGTTGTCCGCATCCAACCCGGAAGGGACGTCCAGCGCCAGTATCGGCACGCCATCGGCGTTGATGCGCTCGATCAGGCTGGCGGCGACGGCTTCGGGCGCGCGGTTGAGGCCGATGCCGTACAGCGCATCCACATGCAGTTCGGCAATCGGCAAGGTGGCGTTCACATCCCACGAATGCACCTGGCTGCCACCCTGCTCCCACGCGGCACGCGCGGCGACCGCGTCCCCGTGCGAAGCGGGCGTCAAGGCCACTACATCCACTTGCAGGCCAGCCTCGCGTGCCAGCACCGCCAGCAAGAAACCGTCGCCGCCGTTGTTGCCCGGACCACAGTGGACACAGATCCTGCGCACATCAGGCCAGTGCCGGCGCAGGCTGCTCAAGGCGGCACTGGAGGCTCGCCGCATCAGCTCGACCCCGGAAATATCCAGCGCCACCAGCGCCGCGCGATCGATCTCGCGCAATTGCTCGACGGTGTGCAGGTCGCGGCTGGGCTGATACTCGGACATTCCGTGGATTATAGGCGCACGTTTACAATGGACCGATGTCCACGCGCATTCCTTCTGACTCCCCCGACTACGACTCACTCGCTTGCGACATCAAGCGCTGGGCGATCGAGCTGGGTTTCGCCGACGCCGGCATCAGCGGCACCGACCTGGGCGAAGACGAGCAGCACCTGCAGCGCTGGCTCGATGGCGGCCACCACGGCGAGATGGAGTACATGGCGCGCCACGGTACCAAGCGCACCCGCCCCGCCGAACTGGAGCCCGGCACGCAGCGGGTCATCGCGGTGCGCATGAACTACATTCCACCCGGCACGGCGAACGCATGGGACGTGCTCAATGACGGCGAGGCCGGCTATGTATCGCGCTACGCACTGGGGCGCGACTACCACAAGCTGATGCGCCAGCGCCTGCAGAAACTGGCCGAACGCATCCACGGCGCGGTCGGTGATTTCGGTTATCGCGCCTACGTGGATTCGGCGCCGGTGATGGAGAAGGCGCTGGCGCGCAATGCCGGGCTGGGCTGGATCGGCAAGCATACCGTGCTGATCAATCGCCGGGCCGGTTCGTATTTCTTCCTGGGCGAGCTTTACACCGACCTGCCGCTGCCTGTGGATGAGCCGGCCAGCGATCACTGCGGCACATGCACGCGCTGCATCGAGGTGTGCCCGACCCAGGCAATCACCGGGCCGTACCAGCTCGACGCCAAGCGCTGCATTTCCTATCTCACGATCGAATTGAAAGGCAGCATTCCCGAAGAGTTGCGTGTGCCGATGGGCAACCGCATTTTCGGCTGCGACGACTGCCAGTTGGTGTGCCCCTGGAACAAGTTCGCGCAAATCGCCACCGAGCCGGACTTCGCGCCACGGCACAGCCTGGACGGTGCGAAGCTGATTGAACTGTTCGGTTGGACCGAGCCGGAATTCCTCAAGCGCACCGAAGGCATGGCGATCCGCCGCACCGGTTACGAAGGCTGGCTGCGCAACATCGCAGTGGCGCTGGGCAATGCGCCGCCCAGCGAGGCGATACGCGCCGCACTGAACGGGCGCGCGGACGATCCGTCGGCGGTGGTACGCGAGCACGTGGCGTGGGCGCTCGAGCGGCAGGCGGCAACGGAACCCTCGGCGTAAAGTCCCACTGTCGTACCGGCCCGTTCAGCCGGCGATCTTCGGCAACCGGATCGGCGTCCGTCGCCGATACCATTTGGTGGCCAGGTCGACGACGATGATCAGGACGACCAGACCCAGCGCCGCCTTGGCGCCGTCGTTGGTCGGCTTCGCCTGGAAGATGTCACCGGCGGCGATCCCACAGACCATCAGCGCCACCCAGGCCAGGGCGAAGCCTGTGTTCAGGCGCCGTGTCAGCGACGTCCAGCGGCCTCGCGAGCACGCCGTGGCCCTGACCGCAAAGACACCGAGCCACAGCAACAGGACCGGCCACGTCCGCTGCTGCAGAAAGCCGGAATCGAAGGCGAATACCTGCGCCAGCGGAACGGGTAACCCACTGCAGTGCGACACCGTCGACGGAGAGCTCTCTTGATCAGATCTCGATGAATACCGCGACAACACCGGCGGGCAGTGCCCGCTCTACGATCGCCGCGCTGTAGGGCGGGCACTGCCCGCCGGCTCTGCGGCACCCAGGCAGGCTGTGGTCAGGAGACAGTACAGGTGAGAGGGGTTGGGAAGAAGGTCTGGGCAGACCGAACTGGGCGAATCCCCGGCGTCGCGACGTCACACTTCGCCCGTACCCTCATCCGACGCTTCGCGCCACCTTCTTGCCAAGGTGAGAGGCCCATACACAGCCGAGGTTCAGCACTGGTCGACTGTGTCGATACGGGATGATGACGGTGGTGGCCGCCTGCGGCGACCGGCTGTCGTCATGGCGTGTGCGCGCTCAGGCGTTGGGCAAGACGAATCGGTGCGAGCGGCACCTGGCTCAGGCGACAGCCATCTGCTTGGGGATCGATCGATTGGTGTGGCTGATGCGGTTGCCTTCACCGGCAGCGATATACACGCAGGTCGGCTGGAACTTCTCCAGCTCCGCCTCGTTCAGCTGCGCGAACGCGGCAATGATCATGATATCGCCCGGCGTGGCACTATGCGCGGCGCTGCCGTTCACCGAGATGATGCCCGAGCCTTCCTCGGCGCGCAGGGCGTAGGTGACGAAGCGCCGGCCATTGTTGACGTTCCACGCATGGATCTGCTCGTACTCGCGGATCCCTGCGGCATCCAGCAGCAAGCCGTCGATCGCGATCGAGCCTTCGTAGTGAAGCTCGGCGTGGGTCACCGTGGCACGGTGGATCTTGGCCTTGAGCATATTCAGGTGCATGACGTTATTCCCGCGGCGCTCTGCAAAGTTGCTGATTATCGAACCGTTGGCGCTGCACTGCAACATCAACGGCCCGCACTCGACATATATGGGTTTTTCAATCGATCAGCAAGTTGTCGATCAGGCGAGTGTTGCCCAGCCGGGCCGCAATCAGCGCGACCAGGCCGCCACGCTGGCCTTCGGCCGGCTCGGCCAGGTCCTCGGCGCGGCGAATCACCGCATAGTCGGGAGTAAACCCGGCTCGCAGCAGGCTCGCCTCGGCGACTTGTTCCAGGGCGTGCCAGGGGTGGCCCTTGCCCAACAGTTCGCGCATCTTCAGCAAGGTTTCGTGAATCAACGGTGCGCGCGCACGCTCGGCATCGCTCAGGTACTGGTTGCGCGAACTCAGCGCCAACCCGTCCTCGGCACGCAGGATCGGCGCCGCCATCATCTTCACCGGCAACGACAGGTCGCGCACCATGCGCTCGATCACCTTCAGCTGCTGGAAATCCTTCTGGCCAAAGACGGCCAGATCCGGCTGCACCAGATTGAAGAACTTGCACACCACCGTAGCCACACCATCAAAATGGCCGGGCCGGTGCGCCCCTTCCAGCATTTCGGTGATCTGCGGCACGCGCAGGCTCACGCTGTGTGCGGCGCCGTATGGGTAGATCGTCGCCACTTCGGGTGCAAACAGCAGGTCGCAGTCCTCATCGGCGAGCGCCGCCTGATCCCGCACCAGAGTGCGCGGATAACGCTCGAAGTCCTCGTTCGGCGCGAACTGGGTGGGATTGACGAACACGCTGGCAACTACCCGGTCGGCGCGCGTGCGCGCCAGCCTGATCAGCGATTGATGGCCGGCGTGCAGGTTGCCCATGGTAGGCACGAAGCCGACCGACTGACCCTTGCCGCGCCAGCCGCGAATCGCGGCGCGCAGGGCGGGAACGTCCTGGACGGTTTGCATGGTGGTCTGACTCGCCGATCAGTTGAAACAGTGTTCGGGCGCCGGGAACGCACCGCTGCGTACGTCCGCGGCATATGCGCCGATCGCCGCCGAGACCGAGTCGCGGCCGGCCAGGAAATCCTTGCTGAACTTCGGGCGCTTGCCCGGCGTGACGCCCAGCAAGTCGTGGATCACCAGCACCTGGCCATCGCAATGGGGCCCTGCGCCAATGCCGATCACCGGGATCTCCAGCGCCTCGGTCACCCGCCGGCCCAACTCGACCGGCACGCCTTCCATCACCAGCAGTTGTGCACCCGCCGCCTGCACCGCCTGTGCGTCCGCGAGTACACGATCGGCGGCCGCCTGCTCGCGTCCCTGGACGCGGAAACCGCCAAACTGGTGCACCGACTGCGGAGTCAACCCCAGGTGCGCGCAGACCGGGATGGCACGAGCCGTCAGCGCCGCCATGCCGTCGAGGACATGCGCCGCGGCACCTTCGATCTTGACCATCGCCGCCCCGGCCTCGCCGACCAGTCGCGCGCCGGCTTCCAGCACGTGCGCCACATCGCGATCGGCCATGAACGGCAGGTCGGCCACCAGCAGCGTGGCCGACAGTCCGCGGGCCACGGCCGAGGTGTGATAGACCATGTGATCCAGTGTCACCGGCAAGGTGCTGGCGTGTCCCTGCACCACCATGCCCAGCGAATCGCCGACCAAGGCCACGTCGATCCCCGCCGCCTCCAGTTGCCAGGCAAAGCTGGCGTCATAGGCGGTCAGCATGACGATGCGCTGCCCTCGCGCCTTCATCGCACGCAGGCCAGGCACGGTCACCGGCTTGCGGTCGGGGATATTCGCGTTCTGCACGTACACAGCACTTCCTGATCGGGGATGGTTGCCGATTATGGCGCAAGCAGCCTCTCGCAGCCGGCGGGATCGACCCGGGCCAACAGCTCAGCCACGCGTCCCAGGCCGGGCAGGCACAAGGCCGGCGCCACGTCGTTGAGAGGCAGCAGCACGAACGCGCGCCTGGCCATGCGCGGATGCGGCAGGGTCAACTGCGGATCTCCCAGCTGCACGCCGTCGACGTGCAGCAAGTCCAGATCCAGCGTGCGCGGACCATTTCGTTCGACGCGGACCCGGCCGGCCCGCTGCTCGATCGCCAGCAACTCCTGCAACAGCACCTGCGGCGACAATGCGGTGTCCAGCTCGGCGACGGCGTTGATGAATGGCGGTTGGTCGAGCACCCCCCATGGCGGCGTGCGATACAGCGCCGAACGCTGCAACACGCGGGTGCCGGGCAAGTCGGCCAGCGCTGCCATGGCATCGAGTACCTGTTGCCGCGGGTTGCCGAGATTGCTGCCCAGCGCAACGTAGGCCAGGGTCACTCGGAACCTGACTTGTCGCTGCGCGTGGGGCGACGCCGACGCTGTCGCGGTGGCTTGCGCGCGGCCGGCGCCGGCGCCGAGCCGTCAGCGGCCGGGCTGGTGCCCGCCGGCAACGCGGCCGCCAGTACATCCTGCGGCAAGCGCTGCGCGTGCGCCCACCATTGCCCCAGCTCGCGCATCGCCACCGATTCGTCGGCGCGCAGCAGCAGAAAGTCGAACGCGGCGCGAAACCGCGGGTGGGCCATCAGGCGGAAAACCCGCTTGCGCTGGACCTGCTCGAACCGTGGCTGCAGCGACCAGATCTCTTCCATGGTGAAGGTGAACCGCCGCGGGATCGCGACCCGCTGGCACTGCTCGCCCACGACCTTGTTTGCGGCACGCGCCCACGCTTCGTTGCCGTCCTGGCCACGCTCGATGGCCCGAAGTGCCTCGTCGCGTACCTCGCCCCACAACAGCACGGCAAACAGGAAGGCGGGGGTGACCGACTTGCCTTCAATGATGCGCGCATCGGTATTGGCCAGGCCCTGTTCGACCATCGAACGCAGGGCGGCATCGCCACGCTTGAGCGCTCGCGCCGTGGCCGGAAACAGGAATTTCAGCAGACCGCACTGCTCCAGCATGCGGAAACTCTTCAGGCCATTGCCGCTCAGGAACATCTTCAACGATTCGTCGAACAGCCGCGCCGGCGCGGCGTCGGCCAGCAGGGGCCCGAGCGATTCGAACGGCGCCACCGCCGCGGCATCGATGTGCATGCCCAGCTTGGCCGCCAGTCGCGCGGCACGCAGCATGCGCACCGGATCCTCGTGATAGCGCACTTCCGGATCGCCGATCAGGCGCAGCACCCGGTCCTCCAGGTCCTGCATGCCACCGACGTAGTCGCGCACGGAGAAGTCGCTGATGTCGTAGTACATGGCGTTGACACGGAAGTCGCGGCGGATCGCATCCTCCTCGATGGTGCCCCAGATGTTGTCGCGCACGATGCGGCCATCGACGATGTGTCGATCGCCGTCACCACCTTCCTCACCGGTGCCGCGGAAGGTCGCCACCTCGATGATCTCCGGTCCGAATACCACGTGCGCGAGGCGGAACCGCCGGCCGATCAGGCGGCAGTTGCGGAACAGCTTCTTCACTTCGTCCGGCGTGGCGTCGGTCGCGACATCGAAATCCTTCGGCTGCACGCCAAGCAGCAGGTCGCGCACGGCGCCGCCGACGAGGTAGGCTGCATAGCCGCCGTCGTGGAGCCGGTACAGTACGCGCAGCGCGGCCTTGGAGATGTTCTTGCGCGAAATAATGTGCTGGTCGCGCGGAATAATCCGCAACGTTGGCGCACAGTCGGTGCGTGGTTGGAGATTCAAGCGGTTGGAATCCTTGGCAGGGCGAACTCGCCCCGTGGTTGCCGTGAGTCACGATGCCGAGCATCGCCCATCCCCCGGCATGACGGCAACAAGCGCATCCGCCGAGCGTGCTCCGAGTCGGCGCCAGGGTAGTCCATCGAACATTGCCGCACGAAGCAATTCCGTTATACTACCGCGCTTCGCAGGACAACGCTCCCTTCGTCTAGTGGCCCAGGACACCGCCCTCTCAAGGCGGGAACACGAGTTCGAGTCTCGTAGGGAGCGCCATTATGGTTCAATTCATGCGCTCGTCCATGATCGCTGCGGGCCGCGGGCGGACGATAACGTGCGGACCACGCTCCGGGCAGAGATCAAAAGCGGTCATCCATAGCCGCACTTGGCGTCACTTGTGCGATCATCCATGGTCGCCGTGATCAGCATGACGACCGCCAGCTGACAGCCTCCCTTATCTTGTTGGCGGAAATCACCAGCGGCCATCCATGGCCACACTCTTCACAAGAGCGCGTTACCCCATGACTTTTGTGGTTATCGACAACTGCATCAAGTGCAAGTACACCGACTGTGTCGAGGTGTGCCCGGTCGATGCGTTTCATGAAGGGCCCAACTTCCTGGTGATCGATCCGGACGAGTGCATCGACTGCACCCTGTGCGAGCCGGAGTGTCCGATCAACGCCATTTATCCGGAGGATGACGTGCCGGCCGGACAGGAGCCGCTGGTGGCGCTGAATGCCGAACTGGCCAAGGGCTGGCCGGTAATCACCGAGCGTCAGGAGCCGCCGGCCGACGCGAAAGACTGGGAAGACAAACCGGGCAAGCTCGAACTGTTGCAGCGCTGAGTCGCCCGGCCCCGCCCAGGACGAAAAACGCCGCCCCGAGGGCGGCATTTTTCGTCCTGGGCATACGCTGCGCCCGGCGATTACTTCTTGCCCAACTTCGACTTGAGGCTGTCGATCACCGAGGCTACCACCGCCAGCGAGTCGCTCTGGGCACGGATTTCACTGGCATCGTCGCCACTGCCTTCAATGTGGATCTGCACCTCGTGCACGCCGCCGCCGGAGGTACTGGCGGCATCCTCCTTGTGAGCCCCGAACAGCCGCCCGAAGAAGCCGCGCTTCTTCTTCGCTTCACCGGTCACGCTGACCACGTAGGTGCGCGTGGCATCGTCATGGCTCAGCACCTGCCCAAGGCTGCCGTCGGCCAACACCTGGCCTACCCGCTGGTAGATGCTGTCCGCATTGCCGGGACGCATGAAACCATCGGATATCTGGCCAGCCTGACCCGGAACCCCGGCCACGGCAGCCGTCGCACCACTTGCGGTTGGCTGGTTGGCACCGGGCGGCGGGATCACCAGCGCGTCGCTGGTGGATGGACGATCGAGGCTGGGTGGAATCTCCAGCGGCGCCTTCTGCTGCGCCTCCTGCCAGGCATTGTGTGATCGAAACATGCCGCAACCGGAGAGCAGCAGACCGCTGAGGGCCACGGCCGGCAAGGCCACGAGGAGCGAGGTTTTCTTCATTGAGTTCGGATTCCGTGAGTGAGTCAGGCCCGGATCAACCGGCCCCAGCCTTTAGGATGACAGACCGGACAGCGCCTGGTGCAATCGGGCGCGGTCCGGGCCCTCGTTCAATTCCACCAGCGGCAACCTGGGTCGCCCCAGGCCCAATCCCAGCAGCGGCAAGCCCGCCTTGACCGCGATCGGGTTGGGTGCGCATTCCAACGCCTGCAGCAAGGGCTCCAACACCGCATGACACCGTGCCGTGGCCGCCTGGTCGCCCCCGGTAGCCGCGTCGCACAGTGCCCGGAATGCCTGCGGTGCCAGGTTGGCCACCACCGAGACGGTACCCGCTGCACCGCCCAGCATCGCCGCGCCGGCACTGCCGTCGTCGCCGGACAGATAGACGAAATCCGGACGCACAAGTTCCGCCAGGGCCGAAATTCGCTCGCGGTCGCCACGAGCCTCCTTGATGGCGATGATCGCGGGGTGTTCGCACAGCCTCGCCACGGTGGCGGGCAACAGGTCGCAACCGGTGCGACCGGGTACGTTGTACAGCACCACCGGCAGCCCACCTTCATCGGCCACGGCGGTGAAGTGCCGGAACAACCCCTCTTGCGTCGGGCGCACGTAGTACGGCGTCACCACCAACGCCGCATCGGCGCCCAGCGCCTGCGCGCGACGGGTTGTCGCGACGGTCTTGGCGGTGCCTGCCTCACCGGTCCCAGCGACGACCGGGACCCGTCCAGCAACATGTTCGAGCGCAAACGCTAGCAGGCGATCGAACTCGTCGGGTTCGAGCATGTGCGCCTCGCCGGTCGACCCCGCAACCACCAACGCCTGCGTGCCACCATCGATCTGGTAGTCGATCAGCCGGCCGAACGCGGCCAGGTCGAGTCCGCCATCAGCGGCAAACGGAGTGACCAGCGCACAGATACTTCCACGAATGTCCACGTCACGGTCCGGCTGCCAAGGCAAGCCACGCATGTTACTTGCCGCCTCGCAAGACGGGCAAGTAAGCTCGACTGGATGTAGTCTGATGCCTCCGCATCGGGCGGAACGATGCCCACAGGTGGACTCGCTTGAAATCTTCCTCAGATGCTTCTCCCGTGGCCAACCGCACGGGTGCCGACAACCAGTTGTTGATCCAGGCACTTACGCCGACCAGCAAATCGCCCCTGCTGGCGCTGGCCCGGCGCATTGCCGACGCCGGTTGCAACCTCTCCGAATCGCGCGTCTCGACGATCGGCACGGAAATCTCGCTGATGCTGCTGGCCAGCGGCGCATGGGACGCGCTGGCCAAGCTGGAAACCGCGCTGACCAAACTCGCGCGCGACGAAAGCCTGCGCCTGGTGCATTACCGCACCGGCCCGCGCGAAAACAGCGCGCACCTGCTGCCCTACCTGGTGGAAGTGGTCGCGGCGGACCGCCCCGGCATCGTGGTCCGTATCGTGGAATTCTTCACCCAGCACGACATCAGCGTGGAGCAGCTGAACTCGACCCGGTATCACGCCATGCAGACTGGCGCGGAAATGTTCCAGGCCCAGTTCACCATCGGCATTCCGGCGGATATCCACATCGCCGCGTTGCGCGACGACTTTCTCGAACTGTGCGACGGCCTGAATCTCGACGCGATCATGGATCCGGTGAAATTCTGAGATTCTTGCGCGCCGCCGAGCATCGCGCGAACGCGCCTTCCTGACAAGGCCTGTCATCTGTTGCCCTGCCCGCGCTAGTCTGTGGCCGTGACCTTGCCGGAGGGACGTTGCATTGCAAGCCGCGAGTCGATTCATGCCAGCCGTTTCCGGCACGCCAGGGCGCCTCGCCCACCTCGCTGCAACGCCGTCGCCCCTGTCACGCCACCGATTCTTCCACCTGCTGGCACGGCACCGCATCGTCGTGCAGGATCCATCATGCTCGAAATCGGCAAGAAACCGCCCGCGCTGAAAGGCACCACCGGCGAGGGCACTGAACTTGAACTGGCCAGCCTCAAGGGCCAATGGCTGGTGGTGTACTTCTACCCGAAGGATTCAACACCCGGCTGCACCAACGAGGCGAAGGACTTTCGCGACCTCTATCCGGCCTTCCGCAAACGCCGCGCGCAGATCATCGGCGTATCGCGCGATTCGCAGAAATCGCATGCCAACTTCGCCGCGAAGCACGAGCTGCCCTTCCCGCTGGTATCCGATCCCGACGAAACCTGGTGTCGTGCGTTCGACGTGATCCACGAGAAGGTGCTGTACGGCAAGCGCCACCTCGGCATCGTGCGCAGCACCTTCCTGATCGACCCCGACGGCAAGCTGGCGCGCGAATGGCGTGGGGTGAAAGTCCCCGGCCACGCGCAGGCCGTGCTCGACGCGATTCCCGCCGCCTGAACGCCTCACCGGCATGACTGACTCTCACCGGCCCCTTCCACCCATCAGCGAGGACACTTCCGCATGACCGGAAGCAAGCGCATCTACGCTCTGGACACCAACGTCCTGCTGCACGACCCGACCTCGCTGTTCCGCTTCGAGGAACACGACGTTTTCATCCCGATGACCGTACTGGAGGAGCTCGACGAGAAGAAGAAAGGCGCCTCGGAAGTCTCGCGCAACGGCCGCCAGGTCAGCCGCTTCCTCAACGATCTGGTCGAGGCCGGCAAGCAGCACGATCTCGGCGAAGGCCTGGAGCTGACCAACCCGCAAGGCATCAAGCTCAAGCGCGGCAGTTCGGTCGGTCGCTTGTATTTCCAGCACCGCACCAGCAGCAACGGCCACGCCAACGCCGACAACCAGATCCTCGCGGCGGTGATCGAACTGCGCGACCAGCATCCCGATCGCGCGGTGATCCTGGTCACCAAGGACATCAACCTCCGCATCAAGGCCAGCATCAACGGCCTGATCGCCGAAGACTACGAGAACGACCGCGCGCTGGACGATTTCGCCCTGCTCTATACCGGCTCGGCCGAACTGCCGGCGGATTTCTGGGACCAGCATCCGGAAGTCCACTCATGGAGCGAGCACGGGCGCACCTACTACCAGCTGGATCGCAACGAGGATGAACTCTGGCATCCCAACCAATGCCTGTACCTGCCGGGCGAAAACGAGATCGAGCTGCGCGTGCTGCGAGTGGACGACGAGCACGCCACGATGGTGCTGCTGGACGACCACTCGCACGCCAACCACCATGTCTGGGGCATCGGCGCACGCAACCGCGAGCAGAATTTCGCACTCAACGCACTGATGGACCCAGACATCGACTTTGTCACCCTGCTCGGCAACGCCGGCACCGGCAAGACCCTGCTGGCGCTGGCTGCCGGCCTGGCCCAGGTCATGGACCAGCAGCGCTATCGCGAGATCATCATGACCCGCGCCACCGTCTCGGTAGGCGAGGACATCGGTTTCCTGCCCGGCACCGAGGAAGAAAAAATGACCCCGTGGATGGGCGCGCTGACCGACAACCTCGAAGTACTCGCCAACCCCGAGGATGGCGGCAGTTGGGGGCGCCAGGCCACCAACGACCTGCTCGCCTCGCGCATCAAGATCCGCTCGCTGAACTTCATGCGCGGGCGCACCTTCCTGTCGCGCTACCTGATCATCGACGAGGCGCAGAACCTGACCCCGAAGCAGATGAAGACCCTGGTCACCCGCGCCGGCCCCGGCACCAAGATCATCTGCCTCGGCAACGTCGAGCAGATCGACACGCCCTACCTCACCGAAACCACCTCCGGCCTCACCTACGCGGTCGATCGCTTCAAGAACTGGGAGCATTCGGCACACGTCACGCTACGTCGCGGCGAACGATCGCGGCTGGCCGACTTCGCGGCGGAGACGATGTAAAGGCGGTTTCCAGTGTTCGGTCTCGTGCGTTCGGACTCCTGAACACTGAAAACACGCCTGCCACAAGCACCAACCAGCATGCAGCTACAATGGGGACCTGATCACCCCACGTCCTACCGACCCAAATGCTCCTCACCCCCCGCCTCATCCTGCTGATCCTGTTCACCTTTTTCGCGCTGTGCGTGCTGCTGGTGCATCTGCGCGGGCGGGTGCGACTGCGGTTCGATCGTCAACTGGTCGATCACTCGGCAATATTCGCGCCATACAACCTGCTGATGTACGCATTCTCGGCGGTACCGGCCAAGCCGATCCTCAACCGTCGCGACTTTCCCGAACTGGATCTGCTGCAGGCAAACTGGCAAACCATTCGCGACGAGGCGCTGCACCTGACTGACGAAGGTCACATCCGCGCCACGACCAGGAACAACGACGCCAGTTTCAACAGCTTCATGAAGCAGGGCTGGAAACGCTTCTATCTCAAATGGTACGGTGAGCCACTGGCTTCGGCCCAGGCACTGTGCCCGAAGACGGTGGAGCTGCTCAATTCCATTCCCGGCATCAAGGCTGCGATGTTTGCCACGCTGGCGCCGAACAGCAGGCTCAACCCCCATCGCGACCCGTTCGCCGGTTCGCTGCGCTACCACCTGGGCCTGGTCACGCCGAACTCGCGCGATTGCCGCATCCTCGTCGATGGCGAAGAACATGCTTGGGGCGACGGCAAGGACGTGGTGTTCGACGAGACCTTCGTGCACTGGGTGGAGAACAAGACCGACCAGACCCGGGTGATCCTGTTCGCCGACGTCGAGCGACCGCTGCGCACGCGCTGGATGAGTGCGATCAATCATCGTGTCGGCGCGTTCATGGGCAGGATCACCGCCTCGCCGAACAGCGACAGCGGGACGGAGAAGACCGGCTTCGTGAATCGCCTGTATGCACTGAGCCAGCGCAAAGGCGCCATGCACCGGTGGAAGAAGGCATTCAAGAGCCGGCACAAGAAGGTTTACAAGGTTGGCAAGTACGTCGGCATCCTGGCATTGCTGTGGCTGATTTTCCTGGCGCCCTGGCCGATCACGCGCTGACCATCCCGGCAGGCACCGGGTGGCGGAAACACGAGAAAACCGCGGCTGCCAACCGCGGCTTTTTCGTGCAGGCAAAGTTGAAACTCAGGCCTTGATCCGCTTCACGATGGCATCAGCGAAGCTGCTGGTGCTGCCCTTGCCGCCAAGATCCGGCGTCACGCTGTCGCGGTCGTCAGTCAAGGTGGCTCGGATCGCCTGGCGCAGCTGGTCGCCCTTGGCCACCATGTCCAGGTAATCGAGCATGTCGGCTGCGGCCAGCAGCAGTGCGCACGGGTTGGCGATGCCCTTGCCGGCGATGTCGGGCGCGGAGCCGTGCACCGCCTCGAAGATCGCCGCGTGCTCGCCGATATTGTCGCCCGGGGCCAGGCCCAGGCCGCCGACCAGGCCGGCGCACAGGTCGGACAGGATGTCACCGAACAGGTTGGTGGTGACGATCACGTCGAACTGCTCGGGCTTCATCACCAGTTGCATGCAGGTGTTGTCCACGATCATCTCGTTGAACTCGATCTGCGGATATTCCCTCGCGATTTCACGCGCCACGCTGAGGAATATGCCCGAGCTGGTCTTCAGAATGTTCGCCTTGTGCACAGCGGTGATTTTCCGGCGGCCCTTCTTCACTGCCAGCTCGAACGCGTAGCGCACGATCCGGCTACTGCCCTTGCGCGTGTTGCGCGTGACCGATTCGGCGACCTCGCCGTCTTCGGACAAGGTCTGTCCCTCGGCGCGGTAGGCGCCCTCGGTGTTCTCGCGCACGATGATGATGTCGATGTTCTCGTAGCGCGACTTGGTACCGGGGAAACTGACCGCCCGACGCACATTCGCGTACAGGTCGAAGTGACGCCGCAAAGTGACGTTGACCGAGGTGAAGCCCCCGCCGATCGGCGTGGTCAGCGGACCCTTCAGGGCCACCTTGTGCTCGGCGATCCTGTCCAGCGTGGCCTTCGGCAGCAGGTCGCCATGCTTCTCCAGCGCCACCATGCCGGCATCGACGACGTCGTAACTCAGACCGCAGTCCAGCGCATCGAGCACGCGCAACGTCGCAGTCATGATCTCCGGGCCGATGCCATCGCCGGGGATCACGGCGATTGTCTTGCTCATTGGGGGGAACTCCTTGTAGCGAAACGATCAGCAACACGCGCCAACGGGGGATGTGTGTGCGCTGAAAACTGTCAATTATCGTCGATACGGTTCCACGCGAATAGAGTAATCCTCGCGCAAGGCGTTGGAAATACTCGCACGCAGCATGGCAAAAAACCGGATACGACCTTCGCTCAGGCGTGATCGCCGCAGGCTGCCGGTTCCCCCTCGGTCCCCGATTCGAGCTGGTCGAGCAGATCCACTGCGCGGCGCAGATGCGGAATCACGATCGATCCGCCAACCACCAGACCCACGCCGAACACCTCGAAGAACTCATCGCGCTGCACGCCGGCCTGCTTGCACTGCGCCACGTGATAGCTGATGCAGTCGTCGCAGCGCAGCACCATCGACGCCACCAGGCCAAGCATCTCCTTGGTCTTCACATCGAGCGCGCCGGCTTTGTAGGTTTGCGTATCCAGGGCAAAGAAACGGCGCACGACCTGATTATCCTCGGCCAGGATGCGCTCGTTCATGCGTTGGCGGAAGGCGCTGAACCCGGCCAGCTTGTCGCTCACGCGGCCGGTTCCAGCAACTGCTTCAGCTGGCCGCTGCGATCGGCCGCCGCGAGCTCCTGGAAGCCGCCGACATGCCGGTCGTTGATGAAGATCTGCGGCACCGTGCGGGCGCCTCCGCTGCGTGCCAGCATCGTGGCGCGCTGGGCCGGATCGGTGTCCACACGCACCTCGGTCCACTCCAGCCCGCGGGCCTTGAGCAGGTTCTTGGCGGCCACACAGTAAGGGCATACCGCAGTGGAATAGACCTCGATCTTGGGCATCACGACAACTCCGGACAATGGAAAACTGCTAGTTAAATGGGGCTCGACCGGCCACCACGCAAGCCCAGGAACGGACCCCGCCAACGGCGGTCTCAGTGTTATTGTCACTTACCCATGGCCATGACACCAAGAAGATATCTCCCGCGCGTGTTGACTGCGCTGCTCTGCGCGGGTCTGGCCTGTGCCGCTGCCGCGCAGGATGATATGCGCCTGCCCGATCTGGGCAGCTCGGCCGATGCCCTGATCTCGCCACAGGAAGCGCAGAACTACGGCGCCTCCATGCTGCGCCAGATGCGCGCGCTGGACATGGTGGTGGACGACCCCCTGCTGGACGATTACATCAACGACCTGGGCCATCGCCTGGCCGCCAGTTCCGACAAGCCCAAGGACCGTTTCACCTTCTTCATCATGAAGGACCCGGAAATCAACGCGTTCGCGGCGCCCGGTGGCTATATCGCGGTCAATTCCGGCCTGTTCACGATCACCCGCAACGAGAGCGAACTGGCCGGGGTGATCGCGCACGAAATCGGCCATATTACCCAGAGCCATCTGCAACGGGCGTTCGAGGCATCGAGAAAGGACGCGCCGCTGATGGCCCTGGTGCTGCTGGGCGCGGTCCTGGCCGGCGCCGGCAGCCACAGCGGTGATGCGTCGATGGCCGTGCTCGCCGGTGGCCAGGGCCTGATCGCGCAGAAGTCGATCAACTTCACCCGCAAGGACGAGATCGAGGCCGACCGCGTCGGCATCCAGACCCTGGCCAAGGCCGACTTCGACCCGAACGCGATGGCCGACTTCTTCCAGCGCATGGAGGACGTGCTGAGCACCGGGGCTGGCGGCAACATGCCCGCCCTGCTGCAGACCCATCCGGTGACCACCATGCGCATCAGCGATGCCAAGGCACGCGCCGGAGCGCTGATTGCCGCGCAGAAGCTGCGCCCTGCCGGCACGAGCATGGATCAGCAGCAGTGGGAAAAGCTCACCGCGCCGATTGCCTTCGTGAAAGATCCGGCGCCCCTGGTCGAAGCGCCGAAGGCCGGTCCGCTCGACATGTACATGCTGATGCGCGAACGGGTGCGGGTACTCGCCGGCAACGCCATCCACGAAGCCACCTACTACGGCTCCAACCTGCAAAACCGCCGCGAGTTCGACACGCCGGCGAACCACTATGGCTACGCGCTGGCGCTCACACGCAGCGGCCGCGGCGCGCAGGCCATCACACAGTTGCAACCCCTGTTGCGCGAAGAGCCAGACAACCTGGTGCTGAAACTGGCGCTGGCCGACGCCGAACTGCAGGCTGGCCAACGCGCATCCGCCCTGGCCCTCTACCAGGAACTCAATATGCAGTCGCCGCGCAATCGCGCGGTGGCGCTGGCCTACGCCAAGGCGCTGACGGCCGGCGGGAACAAGGCTCAGGCCGGCCTCGCGGCGAATCTGTTGCGGCCCATGCTGGACGATGCCAGCGAACCGGAAATCTACAGCGCTTATGCCCGCGCCAGTGATGCGGCCGGCGACAACATCCGCGCCGGCGAGGCATTCGCCGACGCCAGCTACTATTCCGGCCGCCCCTTCGATGCGATGGAACAACTCAAGCGCCTGCTCCAGCGCGAGGACCTGGATTACTACGCGCGCGTCCGCATCCAGGCCCGCATCACCGAACTGACCCCGCTGCTGCTGGAGTTGCGCAAGCGCAACATCCAGACTCCGGACAGCCCGGATTCACGCCGGCAGTTGGGACCGGACGGGAACTGCGCCGGGCCGCTGTGCCTCGATGCCGGCCAGGCGCCGGTGAATGCGTGGCGGCCCAACGGGTAACGTCGCGACACGACAGCCGTGACTGAACGCCTTGCGGCGCGCCATGTATTTGGCACGCGCCATGGGCCAGAATGGGGCATGTCCCAACCGTCCACCCGCTTGCCGCCCGCCGTCGATCTCGGCGCTCCCCAGTTGTACCTCAGTCGCGAGCTGGCCGCGCTGGAGTTCAATTTTCGCGTACTGGCGATGGCCCGGGACGCCAGCGTACCCCTGCTCGAACGCGTGCGTTACCTGAGCATCGTGGCGAACAATCTCGACGAGTTCTTCGAGGTGCGGGTGGCGATGCTAAAGCATCATCACACCTACGGTTCGGCCGCGCCGGGGCCGGACGGCATCCCATCCGGCGAACTGCTGGCCCGGATCCGCAGCCGCGTGCTGGCCCTGGTCGCCGAGGTCTACGCCGCCTGGCACGAGCAGATCGGCCCCCGACTCGACGCCGAGCACATCCACCTCCTCACCCGCAAGAAGTGGAGCTCGCGCCAGCACCGCTGGCTGCAAGGCTATTTCGAACGCGAGGTGATGCCGGTGCTGTCGCCGCTGGGGCTGGACCCGGCGCATCCGTTTCCGCGCATCCTCAACAAGACCCTCAACATCGCGGTGGTGCTGAAGGGTCGCGACGCGTTCGGCCACGAAGGCCACCTGGCCTTGGTACGGGCACCACGCTCACTCCCGCGGATCATCCGCGTGCCCGCCGAAGTCAGCGGCCGCGGCGATCATTTCGTGTTCCTCGCCGAACTGTTGCAGGCCTTCGTCGACCTGATGTTTCCCGGCATCAAGGTCGTCGGTTCGTACCAGTTCCGTGTCACCCGCAACAGCGAGCTGATCGTCGAGGAGGCCGAAGTGGAAAACCTCGCCCTCGCACTCAGCGAGGAACTGCTCGGGCGCGGCTACGCGCGGCCGGTGCGACTGGAGATCGCCAACGACTGCCCGCAGGCGATCACTGCAATGCTGGTGGAGAACTTTCAGCTCGGCGAAGCCGACGTGTACCGCTGCGAGGGCCCGGTCAACATCATCCGCGTCGACTTGATCTACGACTGGCTGGACCGGCCGGAGCTGAAATTTCCGCGATTCACTCCGCAACTGCCATCCGCCTTGGACAGCGGCCACAGCAAGTTCGAGCTGATCGCCAGGCGCGACGTGTTGCTGCACCACCCCTACCAGAGCTTCTCCGCGGTGATCGACCTGTTGCGCCAGGCCACTGCCGATCCGCAGGTGCTGGCGATCAAGCAGACCCTGTACCGTGCTGGCGAGGACACGCCCCTGGTCGACCTGCTGGTGGAGGCCGCGCGCCACGGCAAGGACGTCACGGTGGTGATCGAATTGCGCGCGCGTTTCGACGAGGAGGCCAACATCCGCCTGGCCACGCGCCTGCAGGAGGCTGGGGTGCAGGTGGTCTACGGCGTGGTCGGCTACAAGACCCACGCCAAGATGATGCTGATCGTGCGACGCGAAGGCGACAGCCTGCGCCGCTACGCCCACCTGTCCACCGGCAACTACCACCAGGCCAACAGCCGCGTGTACACCGACATCGGCCTGATGACGGCAAACCCGGAGATCGGCGAGGACCTGCACAAGGTGTTCCAGCAGTTGTCGGGGCTGGGTCCGGTGATCGAGCTGAAGCGCCTGCTGCACTCGCCGTTCACGCTGTACCGGAGCGTGCTGGCCAAGATCGAACGCGAGACCGCGCACGCACTGGCCGGGCGTCCCGCGCGCATCGTCGCCAAACTCAACGCACTGAACGAGGCCAACGTGATCACGGCGCTGTATCGTGCCTCACAGGCCGGCGTCGAGATCGACCTGATCGTGCGTGGCGCCTGCACTCTGCGCCCCGGCCTGCCCGGCATCTCCGAACGCATCCGGGTCCGTTCGATCGTGGGGCGCTTCCTGGAACACAGCCGGGTGTACTGGTTCGCCAACGACGGCGAGGCGGAAATCTACTGCGCCAGTGCCGACTGGATGGAACGCAACCTGATGCGACGCATCGAGATCGCCTTTCCGATTCTCGACCCCGAACTGGCCGCGCGCGTATTCGAGGAAACCCTCGCCAACGGTCTGGCCGACAACACCCAGGCCTGGCTGCTCGACAGCGATGGCGGCTATACACGGGTCGAACCGGGCGAGCATCCGCCGTACAGCGCACAGCAAGGCCTGCTCGAGAGGCTGTGTTCGTGAGATCCGGTTCCACGGCCACGCGCACATGCGAGAATCCGCATTTTGCCGTTGCCGGAGTGCCGGGGTGAGTCCAGTCGAACAAACACCGATCCGCGACGGGGAATTGATGGCCGCCGTGGACATGGGCTCGAACAGCTTCCACATGGTGGTGGCACGCATGGAACACGGCGAGCCGCGGGTGATCGACCGCCTGCGCGACGCCGTGCGGATGGCCGCCGGCCTTCACCCGGACGGCAGCCTGGATGCCGAGCGGCGTGCCTGCGCGCTGGCCTGCCTGGCCCGATTCGGTCAGCGCATCGCCGGCGTGCCATCGATACGGGTGCGCGCGGTGGCCACCAACACCGTGCGCCAACTGGCCTCGCCGCAAACTTTCCTGACCGCCGCCGAAGCCGCCCTCGGCCATCCCATCGAGGTCGTTTCCGGGCGCGAGGAAGGCCGCCTGATCTTCCTCGGTGCCGCGCACGACCTGCCCGCCTCGCGCGAGCCCCGCCTGGTGATCGACGTCGGCGGCGGCAGCACGGAATTCATCATTGGCCGCGGCCTGGCGCCGCTGCATACCGAGAGCGTGCAGGCCGGCTGCATCGCCTCGACCCTGCGCTTCTTTCCCGGCGGCAAGCTCACCCGCGCGCGCTGGCAGCGTGCACTCAGCGAAATCGGCGTGCTGCTGCAGCAATTCGCCGAGGACTACCGCGAATCCGGTTGGCAGGATGCCTATGGTTCCTCCGGCACCACCAAATCGATCGGCTCCGTCGTCCAGGCGATGAAGTTTTCCGACGACGGCATCACGCCGGACGCACTCGCTGCCTTGCGCAAGGCACTGATCGACCACGGCCAGATCGCCACGCTCAAATTGCCGGGCCTGGTCGCCGAACGCGCACCGGTGCTTGCCGGCGGCGTGCTGATCATGGAAGCAGCCTTCGCGGCGCTGGGCATCGAACGACTGCGCATCTGCGACAGTTCGATGCGCGAAGGCCTGCTGTGGGATCTGCTCGGCCGTGCCGGCGGCAGCGACCCACGCACCGCCAGCATCGACGCCCTGGCGACCCGCTACGGCGTCGATCGCGCCCAGGCCCGTCGCGTCGAGGCGACCGCGCTGATGCTGTTCGACCAGGTCGCACACAGCTGGAAAATGGATGCCGATGCGCGCGAATGGCTGTCATGGGCCGCGCGCGTGCACGAAATCGGCCTGGCCATCGCGCACAGCCATCACCATCGCCACGGAGCCTACATCCTGCGTCATGCCGATCTGGCCGGCTTCTCGCGGCAGGAGCAGGAACTGCTGGCCGCCGTGGTCGAGCTGCACCGACGCAAGCCGGACAAGTCCATCGCGAGCGTCCTGCCGCTACGCTATCGGGTACTGGCAAAACATATCACCGCGCTGCTGCGCCTGGCCGTGTTGTTCCGGCGCGCCCGCCGCGCGGAGTCCCTGCCGCAAATGCAACTGGTCGCCAGCACCAAGTCGCTGCGCCTCAAACTGCCAGCCGCATGGCGCGAACAACACCCGCTGACCGAGGCCGACCTGCAACAGGAAAAATCGCCAATGGCCGAACTCGGCGTGAAACTGGACATCTCCAGCAAGTGACCACGCCAAGCGCAAGCCAGCGGATCGCATTGCCGCGTATCATGGACGTTCTGTGTGATGGCCCGGACCATTTGATGCCATGCTGAAATCCCTGCTCACCGCCCTGCTCCTGATCGTGCCGCTGACCGTGCTCGCGCAGACCGCCAAGCCCACGCCCACCGCATCGGTCGCGCCCGTGGCCGAGCCGCAGGTATTGCTGCACACCTCGCAGGGTGACATCACGCTGGAGTTGTACCCGGGCAAGGCGCCCAAGAGCGTGGCCAACTTCCTGCAGTACGTGCGCGACGGCTTCTACGACGGCACCTTGCTGCATCGGGTGATCCCCGGCTACCTGGTGCAAGGTGGCCTGTACAACCGTGAGCTGCAACCCAAACGCACGCGACCGGCCATTCCCAGCGAGGCGGACAACGGCCTGTCGAACCTGCGCGGCACGATTGCCGTCGCCCGCGGCGCCGACCCCAATTCCGGCACGGCGCAGTTTTTTTTCAACCTGGTTGATAATCGCCGACTGGATTTCGTCGGCAACCAGAGCGGCCTCACCTGGGGCTTTGCGGTATTCGGCAAGGTGATCAAGGGCATGGACGTGCTCGACAAGATCGCCGCCGTGCCCACGCGTCCGCTCGGCCCGTTTGCCGGCGATGTGCCCAACCCACTGGTGGTGATCGAGAGCGCCCGCGTCATCGGCGAAGAGTCACCCGCACCGGCCAGCAGCGTCACAGCGCCGGCAAAGGCAGACTCCGCCAGCAAACCTGCCGCAGCGAAGTCAAACAAGAATGCCGCCAAGCACGCCAGCAAGGGTTGAGCGGCATGGCCACCCTGTTCATCGCCGACCTGCATCTGGATGTGGTTCGCCCGCAGATCCTGGAACTCTTCGAAAACTATCTCGCCAGCGACGAGGTCCGTCGCGCCGATGCGTTGTACATCCTGGGCGACCTGGTGGAAGCCTGGATCGGCGACGATGACGACGCAGAGCTGCCACAACGCATCGCCGCTGCCACCCGCGCCGTGCGCGACGCCGGGGTGCCCGCGTATTTCATGGTCGGCAACCGCGACTTCCTGCTGGGCCAGGCATTCGCCACGCGCGCCGGCATGACCCTGCTGGACGACGGCATCGTGCACCGCATCCACGGTCGCCCCACCCTGCTGATGCATGGCGACGTGCTGTGCACCGACGATGTCGCTTACCAGGCCGTGCGCCGGCAGGTGCGCGCACCCGAATGGCAGGCGCAGTTCCTCTCGATGCCGCTGCAGGCGCGCCGCGCATTTGCAGCGAAGGCGCGCGAAGACAGCAAGGCACACACCAGCAGCACGATCGAGAGCATCATGGACGTCAACGCCGAAGCGGTGGCCGAAGCGATACGCAAGGCGGGTGTGGCCAGGCTGATCCACGGGCATACGCACCGGCCAGCGGTGCATCGGTTCGATCTGGACGGGAAGCCCGCGGAGCGGATCGTGCTGGGGGATTGGTATGAGCACGGGTCGGTGCTGCGGGTGGATGACGAAGGGGTGGAACTGCGGGGGTTGGCGGTCGATTGAGTTTGGGTGCGGTTGCCTGCGCTGGGCACTGGACTGCATCACCCGAACCAATTTCCCTTGATCAGCTCAGCGGCAAGCTGATCAGCTTTGGTCAGGCGGCCGCTATCGGCCAAAACGAGTCACTCAAAAGTGCACCTGATTAGCGTCGAACCTCAGTGCGGAATCTCGGGTTGTGCGACGACTGCGGTGGAAGCTGGCGCCCTGGTCAAAGCGAGGGCATGAGTCATGGCGATGAACTGGGTGCAGTTCCAGGAAGGGCTATCGATGAGAGAGTT